>JACXTT010001063.1_pt1 | contig 46726 bp, 46 predicted proteins | sample 9270951 | NCBI WGS metagenome assembly JACXTT01 (sample SAMN15532306, study PRJNA645909) | rock metagenome | isolation source: weathered quartz diorite | place: Puerto Rico | collected 2017-06-21 | reverse complement strand
GCCAGACTTCACCGGGACGCGGGCTCATCCAGCTCGTCTAGCACTTCCTGCTCGAGAGCGCGAGAGCGTATGAGATCAAGAGCATCGTTGTCGGCTGCCTCGATCACGTTCAACAAGAGGGCGCGCACTTCCTGAGAGATTTCAGGTCTCCACTCCCTCAGCTTGGCATCCAGTGTTTCAGCGATCGCGTCCACGACACCTAAGTAGTGAGCATCGGGGAATGAGCGAAAGTGGACGCGTTAGCAAGGCTCGGAACATAGGGCTGGGCCCTGTGTGCCCAGCGGAGATTTTCTCCGTTCCTGTCCTCGGCAGGTTTCAAACCTGCTGGGCGCACAGACTGCAAGTCTATGTTCCGACCCGTCCCGGCCCACATCAAAGTGTATCATGACTCAATGTTACAGGACATTAGTTTGAATCTGTGCTACAAATGATATATGAAATCTGAGGAAGGGTTCTAATGACTTGCGGCGAATCCTGGCTGACATATCCGCGATTCAATCTGCGGTTGGGTCGATCCAAAGAAGAGAATTTAAAGTTCTGGAAATTCCCTGATTTCGCCCTGGATATGCATCTGGCAGTCACCGACTTCTGATTCTGCTCCCACAAGATCTAACTTCCCTCGGTCAACAGCCGTAAATCACCGTGTCGTTAAAATCGTTTCTTGGGCGAATTCAGACGCGCGCCTTCGAGCCGGTGGACATCGCTTCGCTCGTCTTTTTCCGAATCGCTTTCGGCCTGCTCATGCTCTGCGAGGTCGTGCGATATTTCACCCATGGCTGGATCGCCCGCTATTGGATCGCGCCGCGCTTTCTCTTCAGCTACTACGGCTTCTCGTGGGTCCACCCCTGGCCGGGCGCTGGGATGTATCTGCACGTCGGACTTCTCGGCGTGCTCGCGGCGTATGTTGCACTCGGTTGTTGTTATCGCGCCAGCGCGATTCTTCTCTTCCTCGGGACCACGTTTTGCTTTCTTCTCGATCAGGCGCTCTACCTCAACCACTTCTATCTCCTCTGCCTTGTCAGTTTTCTCCTGATCTTCGTTCCGGCCAATCGCGCCTTTGCCATTGACACATGGTTTCATCCTCAAATGCGGGCCGACCGCGTTCCCGCGTGGACACTCTGGCTTTTTCGCGGACAGATGGGGATCGTTTATTTCTACAGTGGCGTTGCGAAAATCTCATCGGACTGGCTTCGCGGCCAACCCATGCGGATGTGGTTGGCCCAGTCCAGGGATTTTCCCATCGTCGGCCGGTTTCTAAAGGAGGAATGGGCCGTTTATCTGATCAGCTATGGCGGACTCTTGTTTGATTTACTTATCGTGCCGCTGCTTCTCTGGCGCCGGACGCGGGTCGCCGCTTTCTGCCTCGCCCTCGGCTTTCATCTGGCCAACGCGCGCCTCTTTTCCATCGGCATTTTTCCATGGGTTGCGATCGCGGCCACCGCTCTTTTCTTTTCGCCGGACTGGCCGCGTCGTACGTGGGCGATGCTCACTCGAACCCCGATCTTGCGCGAGTCGAGCAAGACGGCTGCCGCCGCGCAGCAAAACAAACCTCTTGTTCTGGTTCTGATCGCGACCTACTTCGCGATCCAGCTCCTGGTTCCTATTCGCCATCTGCTGTATCCCGGGAACGTTGACTGGACGTACGAAGGGCACCTTTTCAGCTGGCGTATGAAATTGTTGGATCGCGACGCCGAAGCACGCTTTTTTGTGCGTGATCCGAATACGGGCGTGACGCGCGAGGTGGATTCGCAAAAATATCTGCGTCCTACCCAGGTTCAAAGGATGGCATCGCGACCAGACATGATTCTTCAATTCGCCCATTATCTTGCACGTAACGAGCCGCGATCCGGCCCGCAACCACTCCAAGTTCGGGCCACGGTTTTGCTTGCTCTAAACGGCCGCAAACCGGCGCTGCTCATCGATCCCGAAGTCGATCTTGCCGCCGAATGTCTGACACTAGGACACGCCAGGTGGCTTCGGCCAATGTCTGGGTCGATGCCCAGTCATTAAGGTCTCTGAAAGTAGTGGCTTCGCCGCGGCGGGCGAGGTAATCGATCAACAGCTCGAAGCGGTGAATCAATGATTAGCTGCGGCTAATCATTAGTTATCGGTTAACTGTCGCTGTGCGGTCATTTCGCGGGTTATCGGTTACCGGTTTATCAGTTATCTGTAAGACGATTCACGAATCTCGGTCCACGGGTCTCGATTCCGCTGCGCCAGTTATCCGTTATCAGTTAATGGTTATCAGGCGCTGCGAGTTATTACCGCGGCGCAGAGTTATCCGCTCGCCGCAGGACAGCCCCGAACGCTTTCGGGGTTATTCGTTATCAGACGCTTCGCGAGTTACTTGTTATCGGTTATTTGTGATCTATAAGACGATTCTCGATTCACCATTCACGGGTTTCGGTTCTCGGTCGCTTCGCGAGGTAATCGACGGTGGCAACTCTTTCCGGTACCAATCAATGATTTTCATTAGCTTGAATTTGCGTTACATTGCGACATGAACTCGGGCGATTTGATCACAGTGAACCCGGAGATCCTCGGCGGCGTCCCGGTCTTTAAAGGAACACGTGTGCCAGTGAAGACGCTCTTTGAGTATCTCGAAAACAACTATTCCTTGGAAGAGTTTCTGGAATGTTTTCCATCGGTGACTCGTGATTTGGCCTGCCGGGTTTTGGAACGTTCTGAGAACGCGCTGTTGGCCCCAGCGTGAAAATACTTTTGGACGAGTCCGTCCCGAAGCACCTTTCTCAAGATTTGCTCGGCCACGAATGCGCAACTGTTCAGGGCTGCGGATGGTCTGGATTGACTAACGGCGAGTTGCTACAACGAGCGACAGGTCAGTTTGATCTGTTCATTACTTGCGATCAAAACATTCGCTACCAGCAGAACCTGGCGAAGCAGGAAATTGCCGTCCTACAGCTCTCGACTAATGATTTGCGGCGAATCCGTGCTTCTATCTCCGCAATTCAATCCGCAATTGCATCGATTCGAAGAAGCGAATTTAAAGTTCTGGAAATTCCGTGATCTCGTCCCGGGGGTTGGGATCAGTCGTCCCTTTTGACACAAGCACAGGCTGAGAAGATGATCGCATCGTAAGGTGCTTACGATGAATGGAGTCGGACGCGAACCTGGAACGTGATGATTCATGTGATCGCACAATCGCGCCGAACGTGGCGAGCTTGTCGCAGTTCCAGGTCGAAGGGGAGAAGCGTTACTGGCTGCAGGTCGCGATTGACCTGCCGCGGCGAGATAATCGATCGGCAGCTTGAAGCGGTGTACGAGTAGCGTAGCTACTCATCGTTATCCGTTACTTCTAGTTATCAACTTTGTTTGATCCAGTGGACTAAGACGATGTGGCCTCTCGGCTCGTTAGGCAAGCGACGAACTGTCCCTGCCCAAGCCACATCTCACATCCACCCTGGTTCTATCACAAAGACGGCGATTCCAAGATACAAGCTGTTACGATGCATCAACTCTAACGGGTAGGCTAAGGCTTCATCAGTTAAACGGGTCGCGCCGTCGATCTGGCCGTTATTGCGTTTGTTGACTTTTCAAATCTAAGGTTACCGCTTGGGCTAGAGGCACTTGTGACTTTTTTGCGGGTACTCGAAGATTTTTCTGGCCATGTAAGGCCGATTCCTACATAAACGCCGGTTTCGCAACCTGCCTTGCCTATGAAAATTCGGTCAAATTTCGTCCAAATTGGAGCTCCAAATTCTTTCGCCGCTGCCGCTGCGGCGGAAACACCAGCGTGCCCCGAGCCCGTTGGCGCGCAGATCCGTCGCGCTCGTCTGCTCGCGAAAATGTTAGGCCTAGCGGCGAGATTGCGAGACGAAAGCGGATTTACGTTCGCCGAACTGCTGGTCGTCACCGCAATAGTTGGAGTTCTAATGGTGTTGGTGACGCCGGCGTTCAGAGGGATCAAAAGCGCAGGCGACGTCACAAGCGCGGCCTACCTGATTAAAGGAGTCTTGGAGCAAGCCCGCACGTTTGCGACAGCGAACAACACCTATGTTTGGGTCGGCTTTCTTGAGGAAAGCGTTTCGAATCCATCTTCACCGAACACCGATGAACCGAAGATCGGCCGAGTGATCATGTCGGTAGTAGCGTCAAATGACGGAACCAACCTGTATGGTTCAAATACCGGCACAATTGATCCGACAAGACTCATCCAGATTGGCAAACTCATTAAGATCGAGAATGTGCATCTGCCGCTCTTTGCCATTGGATCTGGCACAGGTGATACGTTTGACACTCGTCCCGCTATCCAGTACGACCCCACCGCCGGGTACAACTACTCTCGGTTCGGTGAGCTGAACGCCGCAAAGCCAAACACGGCACCGTACACCACGCCCTATCATTTCCAGTATCCGGTAGGCGATCCAGTGCCCGCTGCTCAATATACCTTTAGCCAACTTCTCCAGTTCAACCCGCGAGGTGAAAGCCGGGTTAATGGCAACACCTACGATGTCAGGCGAATCGTCGAGATTGGATTGATTCAGACACACGGCAACGCAGTTCCAACTGCAGCAAGCGGGGCGGGTACATCCACGGCCACTTACGGCGGCAATGTCGCCGCGCTTCAAATCGTCGGGCTCGGAAGTGACATTAAGATTTACAGACGATGAAGCGTGGGTCCCGCCTGTCTCAGGCCTTCTCATTAGTTGAAGTGACGCTGGCGCTTGGCGTTACGGCATTCTCCTTGATTGCTGTGATGGGTCTCCTCCCGGTTGCTGCCAAGACACACAGAGCCGCTGTCCAACAAACACGAGCTAACGACATTTTGACGGCGATTGTGGCCGACTTCCGTGCCACGCCGAAAGGGTCTGGAAACTCTTCCAGTCAGTATCAGACCCTACTCCCGAACGACAGGAATAAGCCCTCCTATTTGTATTTTTCCAACGACGGGTCCACCGGAGAAAAAGCTAATAAGCCGACCGAAGGGACTACCTTCTACGCAGTCATTAGCTATATCGATCCTCCAGCGGGCGCTGGCTCAAGCACAGCAACGCTATTCCATATCAAAGTATGTTGGCCTTACGGAGAAGACACTTCAATCACCCCAGAGGGCTACGTTGAAACGTTCCTAAGTTTAGACCGAAATTAGTCATTATGACCGGCAGAATTGGTGCTTTTACGTTGCCGGAGGTTCTGGTTTCGGTCGCGGTATTGGCGATTCTAATCGTATTCATCAATCAGATGTTTACGAGCACGAGCGCGATGACAACGCTTGGTAACAAGCATATCGACACCGATAATCAAGCGAGGGCGGTGTTCAATAGGATGGCAGAGGATTTCAGCCAAATAGTTAAGCGCCCTGACGTTGATTACTATCTCAAGGGCGGTAGCGCAGGCTCTGAGACGGGCAATGATCAACTGGCATTTTATTCGCAGGTGACCGGTTACTATCCAACTGACAGTAGCCAGAGTCCCTACGCGGTCATTGCCTACAGAATTAACTCACAAAACCAACTGGAGCGAATGGCCAAGGGTTTGATTTGGAATGGCGCCTCGTCATCCGACCCACCGTTGGTGTTCCTCCCGCTTACGATTGCGGGAAACTGGGCGGCAGCAACCAATTCAGGCGCGGATGCTGACTACGAAGCGATCGGTTCGCAGGTTATTCGGTTCGAATATTATTATCGGCTTTTCAGTGGCGATTTTACCGACGTGCCGTGGGATGCCAGCCAGGGACATGCGACCGTCTCCGGCCTCCGCGACGTAGCGGCGATCAGCGTGGTGATGGCCGTGATAGATCCACAGAGTCGAAAGCTCCTAAGCAATGCTCAGGTAACGACCCTGGCGGCGGCAATGAATGATCATACGCCTTACAAGTCACCAGGAAATAGCGGTAAGGTCGCACCAGCTCTCCAAGTGCAATGGCAGGCGGCGGTCAACGATTCGGCAATTCCCAGAGCAGCTGCGGTAGGAATCCATTTTTACCAGAGATTCTTCTATTTGAACGCTCCAACACAGTAGAACCCATCTAGCTTTGTTGAAAAGCTTAGCCGAGCCTTGCAATCACAGTTCAGCAGCGGAGGACAGGCTGCCGCCACAGAAGAACCGGAGCTTGTACTGTGGTGACAGGCGTCCTCGCCTGCGGCGAGGCGCGAGGAGGGGGAATATCCTTTACGAGATCGGTTCCAAGCTGCAGCGTCAGAGCAGAGTTTTTCAAACAAACGACGAGGGCGCGGCTCTGGTTATTGTTCTGGCTTTGGTAGTTCTGTTTACCGGCCTTAGCGTTGCATATTTTTCGCGCACAACCAGAGACCGGGAGGTGGCGCATAGCAGCTTCAATCAAACGCGCGCAGATCAACTAGGGTTAAGCGCCGTCGACTTGATCGTCAGCGATTTCAAGCAAGAAATCATTAACGGGTCAACGACGGCACAAGATTATGCCGGCGCCACGATGTATATCCCAAATTCGTCGCTCAATGTCGTTCCTCAAACAAGTGGCAAGCCGCCATTGATTGCGGGTGTCGATCCCATCCCCAATCTGATTCGTCGCAGCGTCTATCCGGAGACAATCGTCACGCCATCGGTTGGCAGTCGCGCTTCGAACGTGAATTCGACGTCGCCCTCGTCGAATCGCCGTACCATTAGTCCAACACGATGGAATAGTCATTATCTGATTCCGAAGATCAATACTACGGATGACAGCATCCCGGTTACCGACTTTATAGCTCCTGATTGGGTAATTGTAACTCGCAATGGACCGGTTAGCTTCAGCGACTGGAATGTAGCGCTCAAGGACTCAGCAGCGACGAACCTTGATTACGCGGTAGGACGCTATGCCTACGCGGTCTACGATGAAGGCGGATTGTTGGACATTAATCTCGCCGGATATCCGACCAATAACGCATCAGGTCCGATGCCCTCAATCTCAGACATCGGCCGAAAGGGAATCGTCGCTTTTGCAGACCTCACCGCATTGCAGACCAAGCCATCGAGCAGTTATGTCAGTAACACAGTAATAGATCGAATTGTTGGCTGGCGAAACTACCAAACGATGCAGCTGACTGGTAAATTTCCCGGTTCCCTGAGTTTTCCAAGTAGCGCGATCACGAATTTTGCCACCTACTTTCTGGGAAGTTCACGAACGGGAACGACAGTCGACTTCGGTTTTGTCGCCAACACCGGTACGACGAGAACGGATCAAAGTTTTCTGTCACGGAAGGAGTTGATCAAGCTTCGTTCCGATACACAAGCGGGCGCAGCCAGCATGTTGCAATATTTGGTTACGTTTTCGCGGGAACAAAATATGCCGACTTGGCGGTACGGTAGTTTTTCAAAGTCGACGGCCTATCCACTTTCAAACAGGTTTGCCTTAAGCAAAATCGCTCAGGTTACCTCTGGTGCGAACATTCAAGCGAGTTTCGGACTTGAATGGGCTTCTGACCATTGGCAGTATGTCGGGACCTCAGGAAGTACGGTTCAACAATCAATCACACCTCCAACAGCGGGAACCGCTCCAGACTTTTTTCAAATCCTGAGTTTCGCAAGAACAAGTCCAACCGGGGTTGCTCCTTCAATTCTTGAGACGCTGTCCATTGGTGCCTCGATTATCGATCAGTACGACACGGACAGTGTAACCACAAAGATTGAATACGCGGTACCGACGGGCCAGGGCGACAAGACTAGTGCGGCTTACGCATATGGAATGGAGTCAGCGACACCACCGGTCCCAGCCGACGCACCTGCATCGGCCCCGGCCAGCGCAATGCTAAATCGAGCGCTTCGAAACGTCGGCGAACTCGGTTATGCCTTTAAGAATACTTCCGCCACAGCCGACTTCCGCACGACTAACAATGTCGATGCAGGCCTCCTCGACTTCTTTACCTATAACACTGCGACCCCGCGCTCAGGCACGATCAACCTAAATACGCATAACAGTTCCGTGCTGGCTGCTATCTTAATGGGTACTCTCGCCAAAGAATCATCCTCGACCGGTGTGAGCAGAGCTAATGCGATTGCCGCAGCCAATAGCATTGTGGCCGAAACAACTAACACCTCAGCTGGGCATGGGCCCGTGGTGAGTCGCGCTGATGTTACACGTCTCGCGAGCGCGGCTGTGGTAACGACCTCGCCGTTCAATGCGGACGAAGAGAGCCGAGAGAGCATCGCGCGAGCGCTGGCCGAAGTCGGCCAGACCCGAACATGGGGCCTTCTAATCGACGTGATCGCTCAAGCCGGCAGGTATTCACCGGTAGCGAATGCGTTAGCCGATTTTACCGTTGAAGGTGAGCAACGCTACTGGGTGCACGTCGCGATTGATCGCTTCACTGGTCAGGTGATCGACCGGCAGATCGAAGTGGTAAGCGAATAGGCTTAGTTACGGCGGTGGGACCGAATCGTAACTATGCTTCACGCCGCGCCCATCGATCCAGTATCTGGCACGACTTTCATCCTGATAGCTCTGTGACGCCTGGTCCGACTTGTACCCTGGCCGATCCAGCGGTGAGCGGTGTGAAGGGTCCCACATCCAATCGCCTGATGGCGTTGCCACGGCCCTGACCACCGGTCGTAGCTGCGGTGGGGGCGCCTCTGCGCCAGGAGTCGTGGCGACAACGGCCGGCTGAGCCTTCGTTGCCCCAGGCAGCCATTCTCGAAACGGCGTTTGCCAGCCGAGATAAAGGAGCGCGCCGATTACGAAAATCTCACAGAGCAGCCGCATGACGTTAACAAGCGTCTCAAACTTACTTGAGCAATGCAATCACTTATTTCGCACGTCCCAGACGGCAGGGCTCCCTCAGACGGCAATCATCAGCAATCGATGTTGGCCACGCTACACGGTCTGATTAGCACCGGCTGCAGCGTAAGCCGCTTACGATGTCTGATAAAGCGGCCAAGAAAGCGGCCAAGGTCGATGATTTGCTGGAGAACAGCAAACGCAAGGGTACCATGGCCGGATTTGCCGGAGCGAGTCGCGGCCGATACGGACTAGTGCGGTTGGGCTTGCGCTCGTGCTTTGAGCTGCTTAATGGCGTCGCGGAGCTGGGCAGCGCGTTCGTAGAGTTCCTTGGCAATGGCGCTTTCCATCTCGCGTTGCATGACTTCGATCTTGGAGAGGGGGCGTTTCGCGCGCACTTCCTCGAGCCATTGCTCCAGAAAATGGACTTCCGAACTGCGCGAAGCCAGCTCAGGGAAATTGGATCGCTGGAAAAAGTCATGAATAGCGTCGCGTCCGCGCTCGATCTCAGCCATGGCTTCGGGAAATTTGCCCTGGCTAAGGAAGATTGAGGCCTTCCCACGAGTGTTCATCATCAGGACGTAGGGCCGGAATTGCTGAAGTGTCCAGGACAGTTCTTCGCGGTTGGTGTGCGCGACCACGAAATCGAAAAGATCGAGATTGCGCTGGGTATCGCGGACGACCCCGGCGAAGTCGTTGATCTGAAACAAGCTAAGGTAGCGATGATAGTATTGAATACCTTCCTGCTGAAGTTCTGCGCATTGTTCCGGCGTCAGCTCATAGGTCTCGCCTCGCTGCTCGAGACGAGTGGCACGCCGCTGATGATATTCGAGGAGCGATTCACAGCCGAAGGGGCGGACGCCATCAGGCCGACCGGTCAATTCCATTTGCAGCAGGCCGAGGTCGATGCGCAACTGTAATTTCTCGTGGCCATCGAGACCTATGATCTTGCGCACTTTGATCGAGCCGTTCTGGTGGGGCCAATCTTTTAGGATTGTGTTCAAATCTAAGCTCATCGTGTTAAATGATCGAACATTTGCCCTCCAATTGTCAATCGCAGCAAGAAGTTCGGACAGATGGCTGGGAGTCAGGACCGGTGTCAAAGGGCAGCGACCAGCTGTCAGAGGTCAGTAGCCTTCGCGCAAGGCTACGGCGTGGCCGGGAAGTCGGAAGTCAGACTTCAGAGAGCGGGGCGAGAGGTGAGAAATCGGAAGATTAACTTTTCACTAGTGTATTATTACTTATCACTTTTAGTTCCCCAAAGGTGGAGCAAGCCATCGAGTCATTCATTCGATATCTCGCGGTTGAGCGGGGTCTCTCGGAGAATTATCAATTTTCTACCCACCGATCCCTGACGGAATTCGCAGTATGGTGTGCCAAAAAGGCCAGGATCGAGGATCCCCGCAAGGTGACGTTGCCGTTGATCAGCGAGTATCTCGCCGAACGAAAGCGAGGTGGGCTTTCGGCGGCGTCGATCAAGCTGATAGTGGTCGCGCTCAAAATTTTCTTTCGTTTTCTCATCGCGAAAAATGAACTGGATCGCAATCCGACTGATGCGCTGGCGCTGCCGCGGATCGAGCGTTATTTGCCGGAAACGCTGAATGAGCTGCAAACCGAGCAATTAATCGAAAGCATCGATGCAAACGCTCCGCTCGGGTTGCGCGACCGCGCGATCGTCGAGCTACTTTACGCGAGCGGGCTGCGCATTTCCGAGCTGGCCAAGGCGCGTCTCGAGAGCTTTGATGCCGGGGAGCGAATATTGCGCGTGACCGGCAAAGGCAATAAGACGCGGCTGGTGCCGGTGGGTCGTAGAGCAAGCGAAGCCCTGGCCGCGTACCTGGCGACGGAACGGCCGAAATTAATCAAGAATCACAGTGGCAGTGAGATTTTTCTGTCTGCGCGGGGCGCCAAACTGACGACGACCCGTATCTGGCAGATCGTGAAAAGAATTGGGCGACATTCCGGGGTTGAAAAAAATATCTATCCGCATCTACTGCGGCACAGTTTCGCGACGCACTTGTTAGGTAACGGCGCCGATCTGCGCATCATCCAGGAAATGCTCGGCCACTCTGACATTTCGACGACGCAAATTTACACGCACGTCGATCAACAACGGCTCAAAGCGGTCCATCGACAATTTCATCCTAGAGCATGATTCCTGTAGCGGCGCTCTACGAGCATCGCACTCTTTGCGCGGAAACAGATTGATTAGCGAGGGTCACACACCGCCGCTACAGTAAATGCCCGTGAAGCGATTTCTCCTGGTCCTGATCGTCGCGGCTGCGGCCGCGTTCGCGATCTCTTACGGCTTGCGCCACTCTGCGATGAGTCGGCCTGCAGCCGTGGCTGGGTTGCTCCCGCGCGAGACGATCTTGTTCGTGCATTTTCCCGATTTCAACCGGACGCGCGATCAATGGCGCGACTCCGACATCTACAAACTCTATCGCGAACCGGCGGTGCAGGATTTTTTGCATAGGCCGTTGACGAAGCTGCCTCAGCACCAGGCCGCTTCGGAAACATTGCGGGAAATCGAGAAGCTCGCCCCGAAGGACGCTTTTATTGGCGTTACCTCGGTCGAGGACAACCATCCGAAGATCCTGGCTGGGTTTCGTTTCCACGGAAGGAGGGACGACGTGGACAGAATCATTGGCCGATGGCGTGCCCAACTGCCCGGCAACGCGTCGAAAGTGCCGCCTCAGACCGTTCAATATGGGCAGCACCAAATCGATCTCGCAGGGATCGGATTGAATCAGTCAGCGACGGTGTACAATGGGGATTGGTTTTTCGCTGCAAACGATATCGAGCAACTCAAAAGCTTGCTTGATCGCGTGGATCATCGCGCGCCTGCTGACACAACTCCAACGCTGGAGGCTGAAAAAGACTTTCGCGCGGCCATCGCACATATGCCAGCGAATTACGTCCTCCTTTTTTATGTCCAACCGAGGAAAATTGCCGAGAAATTCAGTTCGCTTCAGGCACAACGACCCGAACAACTCCCATCCGAGCAGCGTACGATCCTTGAGCAAATGCGCAGCATCTGTGGAACAACCCGCTTCGATGGCGGGAAACTCCATGATGTGTTTTTCGTGGGCATACCGAAGCTGGCTGATACCGAATCACTGACCCGATCGTCGGTTCATCTTGGAACGAAGGATACATTTTTCTATCTCGCGACATTGTTGAACGTCGAAAAGATGGCAGGAGTGAATCAACCGAATAGCAGCCGTCCCTTTGCCCGCTGGCTTCACAAGGTTTTCGATGCGGCATCGCGGAATGGTGTGACCGCGGAAGACTGGAAAGCAGCGTTTGCACTGGAGCTTGAATCTGTGGCGGACTGGCCGGCTGGCGCGCGCTGGCCGTCGCTCATCCTGACCCTGCCAGTCAAGGACGCGACCCGCGCAACCAGGTTGGTGAGCAGCTTGACTACCGCAATAGATGAAGACGGTGTCTGGACGAAAACGGAAAGGGACGGTGTCCAATATTTTTCCACGCGTTGGAGTCTTGGAAATCTGATCTCTGCTACGCCTACGATTGCCTTTTCCGGTGAGAGGCTGATCGGCGGCCTGGATCCGACGTGGGTGGACGAAGCCATGAGGCGCAGCCGGCAATCATCGTCGGAGTTTGCAAGGTCGGCGTCTTATCGAGACGCTGCCAGGGCGCTCCCGACGCCGACGAACTTTTTCGCCTATGTCGACATGGCGTTAATCTATTCCCGGCTCGATGCGACTTTGCGCCCGCTCTTACTCATGGGTGCCGCCTTCATGCCGGCAATTTCCGATCATATCGAGGTGAACAAGCTACCGCCGCTGGAGGTCGTGACAAAACATCTCAGCCCAATCGTTTCCTCGCAGCGATACGATGGCGATGGCTACCTCAGCGAATCGGTTGGTCCGATTACCTTGAATCAGGCGGCTATCGTCCTCGGAGTGCCAACCATAGTCTGCCTGGGCGGTCATAATCCTTGGGGCCTAGATTAAGACAAAACTGTGCCAATTCGACCCCTGTCCGGGGCGGTTCACAGGGTAGTGAAATTCTACTATCGATTTTGCAAAAACGTGCTATAGTGCGCGCCCTATGGCTATCCTAAAGAAAAACGCGTTCTCCCGTCGAGTTCCTGATCTGGTAACAGAGGAACTTGTCGCGGTGCTTTCGCGTCGTGCTTCCTTCGAATTCAAGGAGTTGTTCGACATTGTTCATGAGAATCTGCGGGCGCGTAACGCTGCCAGCGGGGGCGAGGAGATGCTGCGGCTGCGCGCGTATGAGAAACTACAAAATCTGGTGGCGCGAGGGGCCGTAAAGAAGAATGGCAAGAAATACAAGGGGCTTCCTTCGTCCCTGGCTAAGGCGATCGCCGCTCAGAACGGCCATTTGGTTGGCGTTAAGTAAACTGTAGTCCCCGGGAAGCAGCGTTATGCTGCGGGAATATCTGCCGATCCTGCTACAGCTCGTGGTGGCGGTGGGGTTTGCCTTGTCGGCGTTGGTCGTGAGCGTTCTGCTCGGCAAGACCGGCCGGCGCACTCCAGCCAAAGACATGGCCTACGAATGCGGAATGGTGCCGCAGGGTGAGGCACAGCCGCGCTTTAGCGTAAAGTTTTACCTGGTGGCGATGCTTTTCATCCTGTTCGACCTCGAGATCGTATTCATGTATCCATGGGCGGTTGTTTACAAAGAAATGGTCGCTCAAAGTAGTGTCGTTTTCTGGAGCATGCTTAGCTTCATCACGGTTTTGATGGTGGGTTACGTTTACGCGCTAAAAAAGGGCGCGCTTGATTGGAAAAGCTAACGCGCACGTGGCTGTTAGACATCGTTAACACGCCACGTCTCCTGCCGGTCATCCTAGCGCTGACCGTACTGCTTTGGATTGTCGCCACGACAGACGGCAGGCACGTCTTTGTCAAAGAGTTGCTTGGGGAAGCGTACGATTCTCAAGCTGAGCACTTCCTTCACGGCGATCTTGGAGTGGATGTTGACGCGATTCGCCACGAAGCGCTCATCGTCAACGGCAAGGTGCGGATGTACTTTGGGCCCTTCCCGGCCGTTTTGCGGATTCCGCTCAATATCGTCTACCCCGCTGGACGAGGAGCTTGGTCACGCATCTCCGGATTTTGTGCAGCCATAATTGCTCTCACTGCTTTCGCCGGTCTGGTTTCGCAAGCTCTGCGCAGCTCGGCCTTATCGCCTCTCTGGCGCAATTGGCTAGGCAACGCATGCGTGGCTGGTTTCGCATTCGCCTCGCCGCTGCTATTTCTTCTCGGGAATCTTTCGATTTATAACGAGGCGGTCATCTGGGGTTTTGGATGGTCGCTCACCGCTCTGTTTTTCGCTTACCGGGCACGGAACACAGACGGGCGGCGAATGATCTATTCACTTCTGGGATTTTCTTTTTGCGCGGTCGGGGCTTTAGTTTCGCGTGTTACCTTCGGCGCCCCGATTCTCCTAATTGCATTAGTGCTGGCATTTGAGTTGCCGCACCCTAATCGGCTAAGACACTTCGCCGCCCTCGTTCTTCCGCTCGGAGCCGGGCTGGCTTTTTATCTTGTGTTGAGTTACGCGAAATTCGGCACCCTGACCGGAATCAGTTATAAGAATTACATCAACCCGGTCCACCGTGAATTCGCAGAGGAGCATGGAATTTTCAACATAGACCGTGTGGCCTACGGTTTTGCCGACTACTTCAGCTTGCGTTTACCGACCTTACAAAGTCACGCGCCGTTTTTGCGGGCTGACCGCCACCCTGTTCCACGTTCGTCGCTCTACCCGCTTCCGTTCAGCGAGACTTATCTGCCGGTGCCCTGGTGCGCCAGCTGGCTCGTGTTCGGTGCAATTATTGGAATCGCCAAGCTTTTACGGCCAAAGAGTTCTAATGCGTTTGAACGTAGAGCCGCCGTCGCGCTGTTCAGTCAATTTATTTGCATCCTGTCGTTCTTCGCTCTTGCCGAGCGGTACTCTGCCGAGCTGTATCCGTTTCTTATCGTTTGTCTGCTTGCCTTTCTCCGCGCCAGCGAGACCACTTCGCGCCCCACCCGTTTCGCGGTCATTGGATTGGTGGGATTATCGATCGTGGTAAATTCGCTGGCCACCGCCTCCTGGCTCGCGGATGTGGACCAGAATGTGCAACCGGAGACGCGTGCTGTCTGGCGTGACATTCTGGGACGAGGTTCGTCTGCAGTGAAAAAGGACCATCCCTAAGTAGCCACTTAGGGATGAATTTCGTTCGTCCAAAGAAATTGATACGTGGCGATTGCATTTATCACTACGGAGACAAGGAAGAGCGAGGCCTCGATTACGGAAATTCTCGCCGGCCCGTTGCCCACCAGCAAAAGGAACATCCACGGGAGTAGAATGATGCCGTAGCGATAGGAAAATTGCCATCCACCAGGGTTTCCGTGGGACCAAAGTGCAAACGTCAACAGACCAATTGCGATCAAACAAACAGCTTTGTAACTTCCCACCACCCGAAACAGTAGAAAAAGGAAGGGGCTGGCCAGGAAGATCGAGCAACCGAAGGGATAAAGCCTGAAATAGGGGAAATCGGGGATGTCCCCGAATCCTTCGAACAACATCTTGTGGATATTCCACGGAATTGCGTGAAGCGAAAAGAGTCCGTGTCGATACCACGGTTCTTGCAAAACCTCCGGGATATGACTGTATCCAAAGTCGAAGATGGAATGAAAACGCGCAAAATTATACGCCGCACTCAAAAGTCCGAGCACAACCGGGATGATTAGAAACCGGATAAGCGCGGGCATTCTTTCCCGAAGTTGTCTTTTCACATTTGCCAGAGGCAGAGCATTGCCACCGGGCCGCATGAGCAAATAAAGATAAACGGGTAAGCTCAGGAGTAATTCGGTGCGATTGCCAAAAGCGAGCGCGAAGAAAGCGCCAGCGACCAACGGGCGTGGTTGGACGAGAACGTAATACAGCGCTGCTACTTCTCCGAGTAAGGCAAAGCCAAGGGCGATTTGCCAGGCACCGCCGAACCCGAGATTACACCAGGTCCACGTTCCAAAAATCGTGAATAACGCCAACACGATCCGTCGTCCCAGTGATTTGCCTTCCAGTCTGGACAATTGAAAAAAGAAATAGACGCATAATCCGGCGATGAGCGCCGCCAAAGTGCGTCCGGGAAAACTCGCGACTGTGCCTGGCTGGTGCAGTAGGGCGACTGGGATGAGGCTGAGAACGGCCCCTAGCGGGAACACGGAATAATAGTTGCCGTCGCGTGGCACCATTTCATTCAGCCAGGACGGTGGAGGGCTTGGCAAACCGAGGTGCCCTTGCAGGAACGCGGAGGCGATCCGCAGCGTGTAATCAAAATGCTGCTGGGTCGAGCGGACCGAGAAATAAAAGGCAAATCCGGCCGCCAGGGACAACGCGATGGCGACCGAGAAATTTTGCTGGCCGGCGCGCGCAGGTTCTCCGCTCTCCATCACGTTTTCACTTATCGATCTTCGATCAAAATGGCGATAATATTACACCCTTGGGCGGCTGCGGTTTCCCACTTGCACGTCTCGCTGGAACCGCCTAATAGCTTTAGCCGCCAATGGTTCACCACATCGTCCTCTATAAACTCAAACCGGAGGTTACTCCTGCTCGCGTCGAGGAGATGATGATGAACACGCGGATGCAGTTGTTGAAAATTCCTGAAGTGCTCAGTATTAAATGCGGCAAGCGTGTCAATCAAGAACTGCCCTGGCCATTTTTTATCGCGATTGATTTCGAATCGATGGACAAGCTCGCCATTTTCCGTGAAGACCCCATTTTCGTGAAATTCATGGAGGAAATCATTAAGCCGAACACGTCCGAAGCGCTCAGCCTGGACTTTGAAATGGACCCGGGCAAGGACGTGCGGTTCTCCTGAATTGCGGACGGCGGATTGCGGATGGCGGATTGAATTTAAATCTCGTGTGTTAAGCTGGCCCGATCCGCACTCCGTCCTCTGCAATCCGCAATGAAAAAGGCGATCCTCCTGGCTGGCGGCGCTGGCAGCCGTCTTTTTCCGGTCACCAAAATCGTCTGCAAACAGCTATTGCCGGTTTACGACAAGCCGATGATTTGCTATCCGCTCGCGACTCTGATGCTTGGGGGCCTGCGTGACATCCTCATCATCTCCACGCCAAAGGATTTGCCGACGATCCGCGATTTTCTTGGCAGCGGCGATCAGCTCGGGGTCCGTTTGGAATATGCCGAGCAACCCAAGCCGGAAGGGATTGCGCAGGCGTTTTTGATTGGGGCTAGGTTCGTCGGCAATTCGGGAGCATCTTTGATTTTAGGCGACAACATTTTCTACGGGAAACTTGATTTTTACCGCGAAGCCCTCGCGCTTGAGCGAGGCGCGTGCATTTTCGGTTACCAGGTGCGCGATCCGCAGCGCTATGGTGTGGTTGAATTTGGTCGCGACGGTCGGGCCATCAGTCTGGAGGAGAAGCCGAAGAATCCTAAAAGTCAGTTCGCCGTGCCGGGCCTCTATGTTTACGACGAACAGGTTGTCGACCTTTGCCGGAAGCTGCGTCCATCAGCGCGGGGTGAGCTGGAGATAACAGATTTGAATTTGCTTTATCTCAAGCAAAACGCGTTGCACGTAAAACAACTCAGCCGCGGCATGGCCTGGCTCGATACCGGAACGCAAACCAGCTTGCTGGAGGCGGGTAATTACATCGCTACGATCGAACATCGACAAGGGTTGAAAGTTGCGTGCCTCGAAGAAGTGGCACTGCGAATGGGATTCATCAGGCAGGCGGACCTGGCGGCCATCATCGACCGGCTTCCAAGCGGCGAATATCGCGACTATTTGCGGGTGGTTTGCGACGAAGGACCGGCCGCGGCGCCGGAACCGGTGGGCTAGCTGTAGCCGGGATCGGTGATCCCGGCGGCTGCGGTCATCGACCGCGGCTACAAGTTCATTTTGGCTGTTCGCGCAGAAGATGGTTCGTATCAGCCAGTAGCTTTGTCATCCCGTCTGCTTCGATCGCATCGTAATAGCCGCGAATTTCACCGTGTCGATCAACCAGGATCAGGCGCGTGCTGTGCACCGGAACTCCGGCTTCATCGCTACCGTTCGAAACGGCGAGCTTGAACCCGTTGCGCGAGAGATCGTAAATGGCGGATTGAGGCCCGGTGACAAAATCCCAACGAGCAGGTTGCGCCTGCAATCCCTCCGAATACCTGCGCAACACTTCCGGGGTATCTTTGGTCGGGTCGACCGTAAACGAGACCAGATGCACATCGGTGTTCACGAGCGGCTTTTGCAACTCACTCATCCGTGTGCTGATGATCGGGCATGGTCCGGGACAGGAAGTGAAAATGAAAGCCGCGATCCAGATTTTACCATTTAACTGTGCTGATCCGAATGGCGCTCCGTTTTGATTCAGGAGCTGGAAACTTGGCGCCTTGCCGTATGAGGAGATCACGCGCTGCCGGAGCGCAGTTACTTCCATTTGCCGCAGCCAGAGCAGGAGCGCCACCGTGATTAGCGGGAGGAGAATCAACGTGACCTTCCATGCCGTCGCGCTTCGCGGGCTCGAACGCGCCAGCGATCCTGACGTGCTGCTCATAATTTGGTCGCGACCAGCGCCAGGAGGAGCAGCGGGAGGTACGTGATTGAGGCGAGGAATAGAGTTCGCGCCGCGCCCGGCGTTCTTTTTTGGTGAAATTGCAAGGCGACAGCGATGAACGCTCCTCCCAAGGCAAAGGCAATGGGGACGTAGATTGCATTCGTTACGCCAAGATAACCGGGGACGCCTCCGACAATCAGCAACAGCATGCAAAAGAGGACGCTCTGACTCGAGCTGCGTGCGCCGCTCTCGTCCTCGCTCGAAATCATCTGGAAACCGGCCCGCATATAATCGGCACGATACATCCAGGCTAGAGCAAAGAAGTGCGGCATCTGCCAAAAAAACAAAATGGCAAAGAGACCCCAGGCCCCGGCGTCGAGTTTACCACGTCCCGCAGCCCAACCGATCAGCGGCGGGATCGCCCCCGGGATTGCGCCCACCAGCGTATTTGCCGTGCTGATTCGCTTGAGCGGCGTATAGGCGAAAATGTAGAGAACGATGGTCAGCGCAGCGAGGACGGCGGCGAGCGCGTTGCAAGCAATCGCGAGATAAACGAGCCCGCTAACCGCCAGCACGAGACCGATGGCGAGCGCGTCGCGCGCGCGCATCCGGCCCGCCGGGATCGGCCGCGTTTTTGTTCGTTGCATGAGCGCATCCGCGCGCCTTTCCCACCACTGATTAAGGGCGGCGGCGCTTGCCGCTGCCAGTGCCGTTCCCAAGACCGTGTGGAACATCTTTAGGAAGTCGATCGGGCGCTCCGCAGCAAGATAAAACCCGACCCCAGTGGTGAGCAGAACGAGCAGGGTTAGACGCGCTTTAACCAGTTGAGCAAGATCAGAAGCCCCGCGGCTTGGCACCGCCTCTGCGCCTGGGACGTTCGCGATTTCGCTCCGAACGGCGGCGACCTTCATCCGACCGCTGCTTCCCTTGTTTGCAACGAGATCATCAATCTGTCGGCGAGCTGTTCGCGGGAAATTCCCCAGGAAATCGCGCTGATCGTCACGCCAAAGGATAGCATGATCGCCCCCAGCGCGACATGGGCCGTGGCAATATCGGCCGCTTTATTGCTCCAGATTACCCAGGCACCGAGCGTAATTTGTCCGAGAACGAGCGCGACCCACACGATCGACAGCCCTGAGAGAATTGGGGCCGGAGACGACTTTCGGAGTCGCCGGATCCGTACGGCAACGGCGATTACTCCGACTGTAATGATCAGAGCGAGGAGCCGGTGCGCCATTTGCAGCCAAATTTGGGATGCAGTCACTTCGGACAGCGCATGAAGGTCGCGCCACGTGTTTATTTGGGCGAGAGCTTCCGCACTGGTGTCGGGAATCCAGGTCCCGTTTGCCGTCGGAAAATCGAGAATGGCAAGATCGCGATGCTGGTGGCGCATGGTCGCGCCAAGCGCGAGCTGCAGATAAATTGCGAGCGTGGTTACGATGGCCAGGATTTTGATCCACCGAAAGTTTTGAGGATTATCGGCGCTCTCGAGTGCTCGCCGAGAACTCGACGTCACGAGCGCGATGAGGATGATCAAACCGAGAAATGCCTGCGCCAGGCAGGCATGAAAAATCCCGATCTGGTCTTTTAGCATGGTGACGCGCAAACCGCCGAGGATGCCTTGCACAATGACCAGAGCTACTGCTGCCACACCGAGAGCTCGGGTCTGGAATGGCAACGGTTCTGAACGCGGCCACCAAAAACTAACTGCGCACAGCACGAGGCCTACTCCAATAATCCAATTGCCGCCGCGTCCGGGATCGGGAGCAATCAAGGTGGCTAAGACTCCGATTCCGCAGAGCACCGCAGACGACCAGCGCATGAAGCGTCTCGCTGCTGCGCCGTGTAGCCACAAAGCCAATACACACGTCAACAAGCCGACGGTGGACGCGGCAAGCCTGTGAGTGTGCTCGAAAAAAATTCCGCCGATCCATTTTGAGACTGGAAACAAAAACATGTTGTAACCAAAAGTGGTTGGCCAGTCCGGCACCGCTAGTCCGGCGTTTTTGCTCGTGACCATTCCGCCGCTGCAGATGAGAAACAGGGTCGCGACCGCAGTTAACCAGGCGAAGCGATTGAGCCAGCGATTGTAGCGGCGGTCTGTGACCGTCGCAGTTTTTGTGAACGACGTTGCCACGAGAGAAAGTTTGCGGCGGTCATAGACGCGCCGCTACAGAGAGCTGCGGCTAGCCGCCGGGCTTGGGCGAAGGCGCGGGCGCTTTGCTTTCTGTTTTCGGTGCCTCTGTAGGCGGCGCGCTCTGCGTGCCCGCGAGCTCAGCGCGCTCTTTTAACCATGCTTGGTAATCAGCCGGCGTATCGACCACCAACATTCCTTTCATCCCGTAATGCCCGAGCCCGCAAAGTTGTCCGCAGACGACCTCGTACGTGCCAGTTTTGGTTGGTTTAAACCACATTGGAATGACCGATCCGGGGATTGCGTCGGCGGCGATGCGCATATGCGGCAAACAAAAATTGTGAATCACGTCTTTTGAGGAAAGCTCGATGATGACCGGTCGGTCCACTGGGACATGCAACTCTCCCAGGACAACGATGTCGTCTTTGCCCGCCGGATCGTTTGGATCGAGACCGAGCGGATTCGAATTTGTAACCAAATTGATATCGCGTCGGCCGAATTGGCCATCCGGGCCCGGCAAATGGAAGGTCCAGTTGAACTGCTGACCGACAACGTGAACAAGAATCGCCTCGTTGCTTTGCGGGAACTCATTCACGCGTTTCGCCCAGAGGGGAATAGCAAAGCCAAGCAGCAGGACGGCTTCGATTAACACAACCGAGAATTCGAGGTGGGTCGAGATTCCACTCCGGACTCCTTCGTGGTCCGCTCTGGGGTGACGGCTTTGGTGGAAACGAATCAAAACGAAAATGAAAAAGAGTGACCAACCAACAAAGAGCGCGCCCATAAACCAATGGCAGAATTCGAGGATGTGATCGATTTGGTAGCCGTGCTCGGCGGCATTCGGCGGCTGACCGAGGAATTGGTTAATGAGGGCAACGCTACTCATATTTCTCCAGGTCTTCCTCTAACAGTTCTTCATGGGGCGGAGGCGGCATTCGCCCATGACGCCAAATGTTGAAGCTGACCGCGCCAATTCCGCCGATTACCGACATGGCTGCACCGAAAAGAAACCAAATGGCGACCGCCATGTGCTCTGCCGATTTACCGTCCTTCGCTCCATAGCAAAACGGACAGGCGCTTGCCTGTTCGACTGCAGACAACATCAACAATGACAAGATCGACAAAAGCTTCCTAGGGTTCATGTGATGATGCGAAGGTGTTTCATTTTCCGGTAAAACCAGACGCCGTAAATGACCAGCGCAATGGCGCAAACGAATGAGGCGATCGCGCCAGCAAGGTAAACCGGTGCGTCTTCTACGAGATCGACCCAAATGCACCACCCCCCGCAACCAATCGCGAGCAGCGTCGAAAAAACAATGAAGACAATATGGAAACCTTTAAGTGACATTTAACGGACAATGGGATTGTTCCACGCCAGAAAAGTGAGCCAGAAAAGCCCGAGCACAAAAAACCCCGTGAAAATGAGGACACGATAAATGAGGCGCTTTTCGGCAGCGAGGTGCATGAAAATGGCCGCAACCATCCCTGCTTTTAGAGTCGCCACCAACATGGCAACGCCGATGTTTGCCTTACGCGTCCCGAAATCGACGTAGGAGAGCGCAACCGTTATGCCGGTGAAGGCGAGCAAGAGCGCGCCCACCATCAAGTAACCTTTGACATGCTTTTGGACGTTATGCGCGTACTCCTCGTGCTCGCTCGGGTCTTGCGAAATGTCAGGAGGGTTGTTCATGTCCTACAGCAGATAAAAAAGCGGGAAGACGAAAATCCAGATCAGATCGACAAAGTGCCAGAAGAGGCCGGAGACTTCGACGCGATTGGCCAGGTGCTCGGGATTGTGCTGATAAAGTCTTTTGCTGACCGGCAGCCACATATAAATAAAAACGAGCACGCCACCGAGAACATGCAGGCCGTGCAGGCCGGTGATTGTGAAATAGCTGGCGAAATAGGTATTGTGCCACGGGCCAAAAGAAGTGAGGCGATCGATATCCTCCTTCTCGATCTTCGCAATCTTGTCTGTGGGCGGAACATAAAGGAAATGTGGCCGATCCATCGCGGGGTTGGTTGGATCAGCATTCACCGGGTCCATCGCGATTTCGTACTCTTTGATGTTCGGATCCTTTAACGCTTGGCGGTTTTCAAGGTGACCGGTGATTTCCAGACGCGGCGGTAACCCTTTCTCGGCCAGTCGATGATTGCCGAGATATTGCTCATATTTTTCCAGGACTTCGGGTTTAATGTAGGCGCCAAAGTGTTCAAATTTCTGCGGCCATTCGTAAACGAGTTTGACGGTCAAAAAGATCACCCCGCAGGTTATAGTGGCCAGCATGTACCACCAGTAGGCGTGGTAGCGCCGCATCTTCAGTGCGGCCCAGGCCAGCACCACCGTCACCGACGAAATGATGAGAATAGCGGTGTTCATCGTGCCGACCGGAACATTGAGCAGGCCGTGCGGCCACATTCCCGGTGCCGCATCGAGTCGTAAGAAGACGTAGGCGGAAAAAAGCCCGCCGAAGAGCATTACTTCCGAGGCGAGAAACAGCCAGATGCCGACCTTGGCATTCCAAAGACCCGTGTCAGGCCGGGTCGAAATGGTGTAGGGAATTTCCATTCGTTGGGCTAAGCCAGCACCGGCTCGGCGACGGGTTTGTGTTTTGTGCGCTCGCCCGGTTCGACTGGCTCATTCTGCATGGTGAAATCGCGCGCATGTCCCGGCAGGCTGTATTCGTACGGCCCGCGATACGCCACCGGCGTGGTCACGAAATTCCCGTGTGGCGGCGGCGAAGGAGCGGTCCACTCGATCGTGGTCGCTTCCCACGGATTGTCGTTTACCTTTTCACCACGTTTGATGCTCCAGAAGAAATTGATGATGAAGGGAATTTGCGCGAGTCCCATGATCCACGCCGCCCACGAGATTGGTGTGTTCCACTGGAATCCGCTCAGGCCCCAGATGTGTTCGCCGGAGAGGGTCCAGCCCTGGCCTCCATCGTACCAGCGCCGGTGCATCCCGAGCATTCCCTGCAAAAACATGGGCAGAAAAATCACATTCATGCAGACGAGCGACGGCCAGAAATGGACCTTGCCCCAGAACTCGTTCATTCTCCGGCCGGTGGCTTTCGGGAACCAATAATAAATTCCCGCGAAAAGTCCGAAGATGGTGCCCGGGGCGACAATGTAATGAAAATGCGCGATGACGTAGTAGGTGTCGTGCAGGTAAAGATCCGCTGAATTGAACGCGAGCGGGATACCGGTAAGGCCGCCGATGCCGAACATGGGCAGGAACGCGGTCGCGAAAAGCATTGGCACATTGAACCGAATCGAGCCGCCCCAGAGCGAAATGAAAAACGCGCTCAGAATAATGACGGAGGGGATTGAGATGAGGAGTGTGGTTGTTTGGAAAAACGCGCTCACAGTCGAGCCCATACCGGTGAGCCACATATGGTGCGCCCAGACAACGAACGACAGGAATCCGATCACGAGAACGGAAAAGACAAGCGACTTGTAGCCCCAGAGCGGTTTTCGCGAATTGTTGGCCAGAATCTCACCAACAATGCCGAATGCTGGCAGGATGAGCACGTAAACCTCGGGATGCCCCAGAAACCAAAACAGATGCTGCCAGAGCAGCGGACTTCCCCCGCCGCTGATGTGCACTGGCGTGCCATTCACAATCATGCCGGCTGGCAGAAAAAAGCTCGTCGCGGCGGTGCGATCCATCAGTTGCATGATGATCGCCGCTTCTAACGGCGGAAAGGCGAGTAGGAGCAGGAATGCGGTGACAAATTGCGCCCAAACAAAGAACGGCAGCCGCATCCAGGTGAGTCCTTTGGCCCGCAACTGAATGATGGTGGTAATGAAATTGATCGCGCCAAGCAACGAGGAGGTGATCAAAAAGATAAATCCGAGCAGCCAGAGCGATTGCCCGTTCAAAACCGGATGGAACCCGGGACCCTTATCAGCAATCGCGGCTAACGGCACATAGGAAGTCCAACCGCTCTTGGCTGCGCCACCGGGCACGAAGAAGCTGGTCAACATGATCACGCCGCCCACGGCAAACGCCCAAAAACTGGCTGCGTTAACCTTGGGGAAGGTCATGTCGGGTGCGCCGATTTGCAACGGCACGACGAAATTGCCAAAGGCAGCAAACGCCACCGGGACGACGCCGAGAAAGATCATAATCGTGCCATGCATTGCCCCCAGCGAATTATAAAACTCGGGGGTCATCTTTCCGTCCGGCATGGAGTCAGCTCCGAAAATGTGCGGCAGCCACTTGCCGATCCCCGGCAGGGCCTGGCCGGGATAAGCCAATTGCCAGCGCATTAACATCATCAAGGTGAAGCCAAAGAATAAAAAAACGAGGCCGCAGAGACCGTACTGAATACCGATCACCTTATGGTCGGTTGAGAAAATGTACTTTCGCCAAAACCCGAGCTCGTGGTGTTCGCCATGGCCGACCGAATGACCGTGTGCATCTTCATGTTGGTGTCGATCGTCGCTGTGGAGAGAAGTGGAAGCGTCCATTTCAGGAGAAAGTTACGGTGTTAATATCAAGAGAGAAACCGGCATTGCAAAGCCCGAAATCTTAAAAAATCGCGGCCGTTACTGGCCGACGAAATCAATCCAGATATCCGAACTTTCGGAGCGAACCTTGCGCGAGACTTTCGAGCCGGGCGGCCAGCGCTTTCGGGTAGGTTCGCCAACGGCCAACCGACAACGGGCTTGCGATCTCCGCTCGCGCAACAAACGTTGGATCGGCATCGCTGTCGAGAAATTCAAGGATACGCGCCGTCGTTTTCACCGGCTCGCGGCAAAGGTCTTCAAGCCGGACGAGATGATAATTTCCCGCCAGTTCGGTTTCACCGTACTGCGCGGCGCGCAGGTTCACGTGCTCCCAAAGCAGCAGTGAACGCTCGGGTGCGGAGTTAAACAAGCGTTCTTTCCAACTGAGCGCGGCCTCGCCATGTTTGCGAAGTTGATTGCGATTTGGTGACAATGCCATGTCGCGCCCATCCCGCAACACGTGAATGAATTTTAACTCCGGAAAAAGATCGTGCAGAACCGGAACCAGATAAATTGAGCGTGGCGCCTTCCAACCCCAACGCATAACCTCGTCATTTCCTGGAGCGCACTCGGCCAAATGTCGCTTGATCAATCGTTGAAAATCCGCTCTCATCCGGTCAGTTTCGTCTTGAGAAAGCCCCCTGCTCTTTCGCTCAGCTTTAAGCAGTCGATTGATCCAAGCGTCGTGAAACGGAGAAAATTTTATCGCGTCTTCGGCGCGGTTGAGATCTTTCCCGAGATCATATCCGGCATGACGGACAATTCTGGCGACGACTCGCGTGCCCGATCCACCAGTGCCGGCAATGACTACAGGCGGGGGGAAGCCAAGTACGGTTCCTTGGCGCGAACTCGGTCTAGCGGCGTAAGAGACGGCGACTGACACCGCCAATCGTTATCGCCCCACGGACAAAATACCACAAGCGTTTTCTTCGACGGTGTCGATGGTGCACGCTACTCGCGCTTCTTGTTCCACCATTTTGAGAGGCGTTCGTGCGGAATTTCCGGAATTGCTTTTCCGGCCTTGTCGTAATGCGAAGTGTCATTGAAAAGCGTCAATCGTGCACGCGTCGCATCTTTAAAATCGACAATGTTCAGCGCCGCTGGTTTCTGGTCGAGATTATCACGATACCGGCGTGGGTCGAACCCGAGCAACGAGCTAAGCAGGAGCCGAATGGTCCCCTTGTGGGAGACAACTAAAATATTTTGTCCGGCATGTTTACGCACGAGCTCGATTAATGCCGGGAGCGCCCGCGCGGTGACAGCCAACCCGCTCTCGCCGCCGAGCGGTGCGAATGTGTACGGGTCCTTCTCCCATTCCGCAGCCTCCTCCGGAAACTTTTCTTCCACTTCGCGGCGGGTCATTTGTTCCCAGCGTCCGTGCGAAATCTCGCGCAGGCCCTCCCGCGCCTGGACATCAAGCTTGTGAGGCGCTGACAGGATTTGTGCCGTTTCAATAGTGCGTCCGAGCGGCGAAGCGTAAACGGCCGCGATCCTTTCACGGCTCAATCGTTCAGCCAAGCGCCGCGTTTGCTCGCGACCTTCATCCGACAATGGGACGTCCGTAGCGCCAGCAAACCGGTCTTCGGCGCTCAATATCGTCGCGCCGTGGCGCACCATGAAAACGCGGGTCGCGCTCGATTTCATAAGATCGATTCGTCATGGCGCAAAGTTGCCAAAAAAGCAATTCTGGTTCACCAAGCTTCGCGATTCGCCGCGATGGTGGGATAAACCCCGTGGAACGCACGGGGTCGCATTTACGGCGTATCGAGACCGGTATCCATACACGCTGGCGTGGGCGACACAGACGCCGGTGCCGATACTTTGGCGGCGTAAGCTACCAGCGCTTCAACAAGCGCGGGAGGCGGCGCCACGACAAAATGGGGGAGCGGAACAGGCCGCCTCTGAACCTTCGAACTCGCTTTTTGCTCCGGAACGCGAACCGGTCGAACCCGGGAAGAGGCACTCTTCTCTGGCAGGGCAGATTGCGTTGGCGCTGCGCGCATATTCCAGCGAGCCTTCCGCTTCAGGCCCACCGGCACGGCGCTTTTTCTAACCGGCATTTTCGCCGGCGCTGAGATTGGCGCAGCAATGCTCTTTCCAATTGTGGTCTGTGGCTGTGCCGGAGCGAAGCGGCTTTCGGGCGGGCTGGAAAGCTTCGGGGTCGCAACTGGCGTGGAATCAGTGTTCTCACACCGTTTTGATGGCCTTGTTGCCGGCGGCGAAGATAGCTCGTGCGACCGTTCCAAAACGGCACTTAATGGAAAAACGTAGTGCGGACGGGCCGGCAGCAAGTTTCGAATCAACAGAAGAAGGCTCCTTTTGTGCGGTAGCGCTTCCGGACCGACCAGCGGCGCGGGTTTTGTCGCTGCGGCGTTTCTGACAGAGGCAATCTCCTGTCTGAAGTGATCGGGGAAATTACGGGATTCGCTTGGAATGAGGGGACTTGTAAACATTGGCAATCCAGTAATACCTCTTTTCCGTATTGCTCGTCAATAATGACAGATGACCGCCCCAAACGGTCGATACTGCGTAGAAAGGTGAGAATTCCTACCGCTGCGGGTAGATTTTCCTTGTGGCGAAAGATCCAGAGTCGCGCGTCATCGTTCACCTTGATATGGATTGCTTTTACGCAGCCATCGAGCTGCGCGAGCGACCGTCTTTACGCGGCAAGCCCGTGGGCGTCGGCGGTGCACGCGGCCGTGGCGTCTTGACGACGTGTAACTACGAGGCGCGCAAGTTTGGGGTGCACTCGGCCATGCCCACTTTTATGGCCCTGCAACGTTGCCCGCACCTCATCGTTTTGCCAACGCGCTTCGACCTCTACCGCCGCGAAGCGTCGGTCATTCGTGGAATCTTGCATCAGTTCACGCCGCTGGTCGAACCGCTCTCGCTTGATGAAGCCTACCTGGATGTCACAGCACACCCGACTCCGGGGGCGATGCTGGCCAGTATCATTCGGAACAAGATTCTTCGGAGGACCAAGTTGACCTCATCGGCTGGAATCGGTCCGAACAAGCTGGTGGCGAAGATCGCGAGTGAGATCAACAAACCGAATGGCCAGTTTGAAGTGAGACCGGAGGCGGTTACCGGATTCATGACGAACCTGTCCGTCCGGAAAATTTGGGGAATCGGCGAGAAAACGGAGCGAAAACTGGAAGAGCTGGGCGTCAAAACCTGCGGCGATTTGCAGCGATTTTCCCGACAGCAACTTGTCGATCTTTTTGGTAAATTCGGGTTGGAACTGTACGATCTCTGCCGCGGCGTCGATCATCGCCCGGTCGAGCCGGACCGGCCGCGAAAATCACTCAGCACGGAGGAAACATTTAATGTTGATCTTGCGACCCTGGAGCAATGTCAGGAACGTCTGGAGGAACTGTTCCAGGAGCTGATGGCTGATCTGGCTCAAAAGGAAGCAACTCGATCAATCACCAAGATCTTCGTGAAACTGAAGTTTAACGACTTCACTCGCACGACGGCCGAGCGCGCCGGACTCGCGCCGAATCTGCCGGATTTTCACGCGCTGCTCGCAGAAGCGTTTGCTCGCACCGGGAAACCAGTCCGACTCATCGGCGTCGGGGTTCGCTTCGCCGAAACTACGCCGGTGGATGCGCAAATTCCACTGCTCTAAGCTATCTTCATCCGCTTGGAATGACCACAGCGCAGCAAGCCAGAATCGCGGCCGCCGGCTGTGAGGTGCGTTTCGATCGGCTGACGCGACTACTTTACGCGACCGATGCGTCGATTTACCAAATCGAACCGTTGGGGGTGGCGTTCCCTCGTAGCGTAGAAGAGGCAAGCGCAGTCATTCGGGCCGCGGCGGACGAAAATATTTCCATCACACCACGCGGCGCAGGCACAAGTCTGGTTGGTAACGCGATCGGCGAAGGACTGGTCGTCGATTTCTCTCGCTACAATCGCAAGATCGACAATCTGAACCTCGACAATCGCAGGGTACACGTCGGCGCGGGCGTGGTTCTGGATCAACTAAATGCGTTTCTCAAGCCGCACGGATTCTGTTTCGGGCCGGATGTGGCCACGAGTTCGCGCGCCACTCTCGGCGGAATGATCGCAAACAATTCTTCCGGCACCCGCGTTCCCGTTTATGGAACAACTGCTGATCATGTTGTTTCGCTGGAAATTGTTCTGGCGGACGGGCGGATCGAGAAGACTGGGCCGAAGTCCGACTCGTTAGGCGCGGAACGTGTCCGGATCGACGGTCTCGTTCAGGCGTGCGCTTCGGAATTGGCTGAACGCTGGCCACCCGGGCTGTTGAAACGCTGGCCGGGCTATGGGATCGAGCGGTTTCGGCGAGCACCGAATAATCTGAGCGAAGTTCTGGCCGGTAGCGAAGGAACCCTGGCTGCGATTTTTTCGGCTGAACTGAAAATCTCGCCGCTTCCACACGAAAAAGGTCTCGGTTTGATTTTTTTCGCTTCGGTCGCGGACGCGATGCAAGCGACAGTAGAACTTCTCGATTTAAAACCAGCGGCGATCGAGCACATCGATCGTCCACTGCTCGATCAAACAAGAGGTCAGCTTCATTTTCAGGCAGCGCGCGATTTGCTCGAGCTCGATGCCAGACCGTGCCAATCAATTTTGATCGTCGAGTTCTACGAAGATGTGGCTGAGCGATTGTCGATCCTGAACTCGAGAAAACTCGGGTTGTGGACAAAGATCTGTCGCGACCCGAACGAAATGAACCTCGTTTGGTCCGTGCGCAAAGCAGGGTTGTCACTATTGACCGGATGCATCGGCCCAGCCAAACCGGTCGCATTCATTGAAGACGCGGCCGTGCGTCCGACCCAGTTGCCGGACTATGTGCGCGGTTTGCAATCGATCCTCAAACCGCTCGGTCTGGAGGCGAGTTTTTACGGGCACGCGGCCAGTGGATTGCTCCACGTCCGTCCGGTCCTTGATCTGCACCAAGCAACGAACTTGGAAAAGTTTCGGCAGGTCGCCGATCAAACCTCTGCGCTCGTCAGGCAATTCAAGGGCTCGCTCTCGGCCGAACATGGGGTCGGTATCGCGCGCACAGAATTCATGCGTGAGCAGCTCGGTGACGAATTGCTGGGGTTGATGCGCGAGATCAAACTCACATTCGATCCGAAAAATGTTTTTAATCCTGGAAAAATCTTCGAGGTAGGGACGTCGCGCTGTCCCGAAAGCTTTCGGGAGACGGCGCAGCGCGCCAACCCTACCAGAATCGACAATCAATTGCGGGACAATTTCGTTAGCCCACTGAAGTTACCCTTTGAGCCGCGACTGGCCTTCGCATTCAAGGATCGCTCATTTATTGGCAATCTCGAGCAATGTAACGGTTGCGGCGGTTGCCGCAAAGAGACGGGCATCATGTGTCCGACCTTCATGGCCACTGGTGAAGAGATCATGTCTACTCGCGGCCGGGCCAATATCATTCGTGCCGCGTTGCAAATGCGCGTCGATGGAGGCGATCCACTGAAATCAGCCGAGCTCGATGCTGCGCTAAGTAACTGTCTTTCCTGCAAAGGTTGCACGCCGGAATGTCCATCGAACGTTAATCTGGCGTTGCTCAAAGCCGAAATGCTTTATGCGCGGCATCGACGCGATGGGTTGCCGTTACGCGAGCGAATCTTCCGCTCGGTGGATTTGTTAGGCCGAATCGGCTGCGCGATGCCCAGATTCGCGAATTGGATACTTGATCTCGCGTCGGCTCGCAGACTGATGGAGAGAACGCTCGGGGTCTCGGCAAAGCGTTCCCTACCGCATTACACGGGTGAACGATTCGATCGCTGGTTCGCGAGGAGAATGGTAGGGTCGGCGCGCTGCACCGACGGGACGCCGCAGCGCGGCCTCCCTACCGGAGGCAAAGTCATTCTCTGGGATGACACCTTTGTGCGCTATCACGAACCACACATTGGAATCGCCGCGGTGAAAGTGCTCAAAGCACTCCGGTTCGAAGTCGAACTCCTCCAAAACCGAAAATGCTGCGGACGACCTGCATTCAGCCAGGGAAACCTCGATTTAGCCGGCGAACTCGGCAAGCATAACATCTCTCAACTCTCAACTCTCAACCATCAACTGCCGGCTCCGCCGATTATCTTCCTCGAGCCATCGTGCTGGTCGATGTTCGTGGACGATTATCGCGAATTGAAAATCGAGAATGCGGAGAAGATTGCCGCGCGCTGTTTTCTCTTCGAAAAATTTGTGGATGATGTGCTTGCGCGCGAACCAAATGCGTTGGGGTTCAAAGAGCCTCGAAACGATCGTGGCCTAGTGGAAGTGTCGATTCATCCACATTGTCACGCCAGGTCGCTGATGGACCCATCGTTCATGGCGCGATTGGTGGAACGGTTACCGGCGCGAAAAGCGAAACTGCTCGACACGGCTTGCTGCGGAATGGCCGGCGCATTTGGCGCGCTTGCCGAAAAATACGATTTGTCAGTCAAAGTCGCCGCAGAGCTGCTCACCAAGATTGATCGGCAGCACGCGGACGTTGTTGTCGCGTCGGGCACGAGTTGCCGGCATCAGATTATCGATGTCAGCGGCGTGCGTCCAAAGCACATGGCCGAGCTGATTGCGGAGGCCTTGCTGTAAGCGCCGCCGTGTCGGCTGCGAGGGCCTGCAGCACTCGCCCGGCGAGCAAGCTTAGGGCAGTCCGAGCAGGCAATCCAATCACCGAATCAGGTTTTCGGTGGAGCGGCTGGCGGTGGACTTGCACCAGGTTTGGTGGCTTCGCCGGGTTTAGGCGGAACGCCGCCAGCTGGTGCGCCGCCGGGAAGCTCAGCGTCAGCCGGAACTGCCAAAATGTCCGGCTCGGTATAGGATTCCGGATGGTTGGCCAGTTGTTTGCGCAATTCGGCGATTTGTTCTTTGGTGACCGGGCTGGCGTTGTTTCCCCATTCGCTCCGCTCGTAAGTAATCACGTCGGCAATTTTTTGGTCGGTCAATGTTTTGTCCCACGGCTGCATCCCCGCGGTGCCGAATTTCTGACCTTTGACCGTGACCGGGCCTTGCAAACCTTGGAGAACGATCATGGCCGGCCGCTGTGAACCGCCGGTTGTAAACTCGGAGCCGGCAAGTGGCGGATATTGACTAGGAACACCGAGGCCATTGGCCTGGTGACAAGTCTGGCAGTTCGCGGCGAAGATCTTTTTGCCGCGATCGTGCGGGGAAAGTTCTGTTTGTTGTTCACCAGGACCGGGCCCAGTAACGTTTTTCTTAGTTGGCGGCGGTCCTCCGAGTGGGTCAAGTCCGTCGCCACTGAAGTTTCCAGAGTAACGCCCCAGGTACGCGCCACCTAAGAAAATGGCGAGCCCATAAACGGCGATCAGCCAGATCGAGAGCGGCTCAAGACCGACCCGCGGCTCGCGTTTTTCACGTTGAATTGCCGCGTGCACTTCCTGGACATCGGAAGTCTCGCCATAGTCGGTGCCCTGATGGGCAAGCGATGCGGGGTCTGGCCGTTCCTGGTTCATTTCGTTGGCTTCGCTGCCGGAGGTGACGCCGCTGGCGAAGTTGCTGGCGCGGCGCCTGTTTTCACTTCTTTAAGCGGGTGCGATTGATCGCGTGACATCAGGTAGGCAACCAGGCATCTCGCGTCGTATGTCGGTATTATCTCCCAACCGGCACGCGGCGCGTCGGAACCAGTAAGCTGCAATGCATCGGCGGCACGTTCGCCGTCGATGAGACGTTTTTCGTAAAGAAAACGGTAAGCCGGCATGTTTGAGTCACGATTGATACTACGTGGTGAATAAAGATGTTGATGATGCCACGCCGCGGAGTAAGCCGGTGGTTCGCCGGTGATTGCAGCGGGCGATGGTGCCACCGCGGGAGATGACGCTGCCGCTGGGGGCGGAGCCCAGGCAGCCGCTGGCGGAGCCGATCCGGCTGGACTCGGTGCAAGCGAAGAAGCAGAACTCCCGGGGCTTGGGCCAGCTGGCGGCGCGGTGCTTTCTTGTTCGCTGGCAGTGGCCTTTGCGATGTCCGCAAGATCCGGCCCCATTCGCTCGATTCCCAGAAGCACCGGCCGATCGAAGATGTAATCGCGGGGTGCGCTCCGTCGCTGACCCCATTTCGGACCTGGCCGCGGTCCATAATCACGCTCTCGATCGAGGTCGGCCGCGGAGTAGTCCGGGCGGAGTTGTTGGCTATGGCAATAAATACAACCATTCGCCGCGTAGAGGTGGCGACCACGCTCGACCATCCCCGATTGCGGCATCGGATAGATGTCAGTGCCTTCTTCGTCGGACTGAGGACTGAGATGTCCGATTTGCAGGTTCGGAATCACGGTCAGCCCGACCCACGAAAAGGCGAACGTTCCAAAAAGTCCGATGAAAAGCGGGAACAATCCTTTCATAAATGAGCTTCAGCGCCTTCCGCTTCTACTGGATTCAAAAATGTCGGAACACTTGCAGTTCGACCCAGTCCAAACAGCATCAAACCGAAATGGAACGCAAAAATGAAGTGGGAGGCCGTAAGTAAAAGCCCGGCCAGAGTGCGCCCGCGAAGATAAGGCAAAACGCTTTGGGTGCTTTCCATGTAGGGAAGGGAAGGGTCATTCGCGCTCACGCCTTGTACGTAACCGCCCACCAAAAGCATGAGCGTCATCAAACCGATACCGTATGCCGACGCCCAGAAGTGCAGTTTGATCAGGGTCGCGTAGCGCCACTCGCGGCCAACCAATCGCGGTACGATGTAGTACATCGAACCGAACATCACCATTGTAAAAAACGCGTAAAGACCGAGATGCGAATAGGCCGTGCTCGCTTCAGTGAGATGCACATAGCGCGCGACTGAGCGCAGCGAGATCAGAATACCGACCACGCTAAAGACCGTGTAGGACATCGCCCCGAAAACCGTGAAGCGCAGGGTCGGGCTGTAGCGCATGACTGGGAAATAACCCTCCATCGTCATGTGATGATTCAGTCCGCAGGTGGATACAGGAATGATGGTTAAGATTGACGCGGCGATACTGGCCGTGATCATCCATGCTGGGAATGGTCCATCGACCAGGTTTTGCATCCCGGTCCAGCTCGAGAAAAGCGCGTAGGTCCAGAAGCCAATCGTGGCGAGATGGTAACTGTAGACCGGGCGGCCGATTACCTTGGGAATCATGTAATAAGCCGTCCCGAGGGCGATCGCGCCGAGCCACAGAAATAACAGATTATTCGCGTACCACCAGCCCACCGCGGCTTGGAGCACGCCCTGGACCGGGACAACGAATAGCATGAGCTGAGCAGCCGCATAGAGCCACGGAAACCAGAGAAACGCGCCGATCAGATACCATTGCGTGATGTAAATCTGGTCGCCGCGCCGAAAGCGGAACATAAGGATGGCCCACGAAATAATGAGCGCGTAAGCGGTGAATAAAACGATGGCGGCATACGGCGGAAACTCGAGCCATTGATAACCAGTGCTATCGCCCGCGAGAATTCCGCCTACCCCAAGCAGCACGCCGATGTTCCAGAACCACGCGCCGGCGACGAGCAAGAGTGGATGTCGCAGGGTAGTGCGGCACAACCGTGCCATCAGCCAAATGGCCGTGCCCATTCCCACCATCGATGCCCAACCGTAAATCATTATGTTCATCTGCACCGGGCGCAGCCGACCCCAGGTCAGAACGGCCAAGTTTGAGAGCCAATCGGGCGAGTGCATTTGGAACGAGACGAAACCGGCCAGTAGAGTGCCGATCAGCAGCCAGACGATCGCCGAAGCGTAAAACATCAAGACCGGAACGCGCGTGGACGCGTCGATCAGCGCGCGTTCGATTTGCTCTGTATCGCCCGCCGCGACCGCCACGGCCGGCTCCTTCAATGGGATTTCAGTGGCCTGATTCATTTCGAAATGCAGGGTGAAGTCGACTCACTCTTTTCATGGTGGCGTTTTCCCTTGGACCGGTAGCGGGCTTCCAGCAGGTGAAGACGGCGGAGCGGGTGAATGGGAAACCGGACCTGCGGCTGATTGGCTGCGTTTTTCCGAACCCGGCCCTTGAGTGGAAGCTGCTTTTGCTCTCCCGCCGGCTTTTGCCGTAGATGCAGGCTTGGCATTGCTTGGCGGAGCCTCTGCCGGGGCGGGTGTGGCAATCGGATAGGCCGGTGCCGGTTGCTTTGTGGCCAACTCGGCTACGGTCAATTCCATCGCCCGATCGATTGGCAAGCGGACCACACGCTTGTTCTTATCAATCCAGCCGTAACTAGTCAGCTCCTTCGCCTCTGCCTCGCGCAGGGTTTTGAGCTTTCCTTCGCGCGCCTTGGCGCGTTTTTGTTCGTAATCATCGCCGCGTGGAGCGGGGCCGACCACTGCCAGCACGATTAGCCCGAAGAGCACAAGCAAAAGCACGACGCCGAACCAGGTGGAAAGCGGAGCGCGCGATCGGATAGCCTGGCGAAGGGATTCTGCGTCAGTCATATCAATTCACCAATCGCAGCGATTCAATCAGACGCGGATCGCGCACCGGGAAGAGTGACGCCTTCGGAACGATGCGCAGATAAACGAAACCGAGGGTGGACCCGATGGCGATGAGAGGAACAAAATCCCAGAAACTTAAATGAACGCCGGTGCCATGCAGCGCAGGCAACACAATGAGGTACATGTCGAGCATCTGCATGAACACGATCCAGCCCGCGACGTAACAAAGCTGGTGTGGATTTTTTTTAATCGAGCGGAGGAGAAGAATGGCAAAGGGTCCAAAGAAACGCCCGATAACGAGCAACATGCTCAACCACCACCAGGACTCGGTATTGCGGACGAGAAAATATTGCGTCTCCTCCGGAATGTTTGCGTACCAGATGAGCATGTACTGGCCAAAGCCGATGTAAGCCCAGAAAACGCAGAAGGCGAACATCCATTTCCCCATAATGTGGTAATGTTCGGGGGTTACGACGTCGTTCAAATAACCGGCATTACGCAGGGCGGTAATGACCAGGACGAGTAACGACATCGAGCTGCCAGCCGTCCCGGCAAAGATGTAGACGCCGAACATGGTCGAAAACCAGCGGTAGTTCAGGCTCATTAGCCAGTCGAAAGCCCCGAAAGTGAGGCAAAGTGCGAACATTGGCAGGCTGACAAAAGCCACCTTGCGCATCCAGATGGTGAACTGAGGATTGCCATCCTTATCCTGGCGGATGGAGAAACGGCGCAGCAGCTGCGATGCGACAATAAAGAATCCAAGGAAAACAACGGCCCGCACGATAAAGAAACCCAGGTTGAGATAGCTTTTTTTGGCGTCGAAGGCCGGTTCTTTGCCGGGTGGAATGTCCATCCATTCGTAGAGATGATGTCGATGGAACAGAATCGGTAGGAAGAAGACCGCGAGCACGGCCAGCAACGCCGCGATATTTTCGAGTTGCCGGCGCACTACCACTGACCATTCCGCGTCAGTTGCGTGATGAACGATTGTCCAGAAGAAGCAGCCCGCGCAAAGAGTGAAGTAAAATGCAAAAGCGAACAGCCAGGAAAAGCTAAATTGTGCCGGATCGATTGCGGCGCCCAAGGCACAAAGCACCAGTCCAGCCAACGCAATCGAACCGAGCAATATGGAAAGACCGGCGAAACGGTTGGTCTCGAAATATTCGCCCTCCGGCGTCGGTGGAACTTGTGAACGCTCGCTCATGGTTTCTCCAATTCGGCTTGATGTTCGCGCGGGACATCGGCCGTTCCCGCACTCTGACTGCGCTGCAGGGCCCGCAAATAGGCAATGATGGCCCAGCGGTCAGCCACCATGATACTCGGGCCGTAGGCCATCATGGTGTTCTTTCCATTGGTGATCGTGTTAAAGATTTCTCCATCGGCCATTTTGCGGATACGATCGTCCTGCAAACTGACGACAGTGGCCAGGCCGTACTGTTTGGTGATGCCGTTTCCATTGGCCGTTGCGCCGTGACACATTGCGCAGGTAATGTTGAAACGTTGTTGGCCGCGCTGAAGCAGTTGCGGGTTGATCTCCACCGGGATGCCAGCACCCCAGTGGTTGCCCATCTTGCCGGTGTTGTAGTAATCGGTGCCGACGCTGAATCCGACGCGCGAATGAGTGCGTGGACTCTCGGGCGCCGGCGCGGCCATCGTTTCCGGCTTGGGCATTTCGTAGCCGATCGGCACCGTGCCTGCGACTGGCTCACGCGGCCCACGTCCATCGGCAAAGAATTCAAGTGGGGCCTGGGCACGCACTTTCATTTGGCGCACCATGTCGGGAAAAAGCTCCCAGGGCGGGGCGGTCGTCTTCTGTCCGCGGAATCCGAACACGGCCACGACCGCGATCGTAACCAGGAGAAAAATCAATAAGAAGCCGCGCAACATGTTCTAGTCCTCGTGCACGATCGTGATGTGCTCGCCGCCGCTTCGTTCCAAGAGCTCACGCGCTTCCATTTCGGTGAAGCGCGGATCGCGCGCTTCAATAACAAGGAAGAAACCGTCGTTGGTTGCCCGGCCGAAGCGTTCCCAGTTGAAAAGCGGATGATTGGGACGTGGCAGGCCGTTCATGATCAAGACGGCGAAAAACGCGAAGAAGGCGGAAAAGAGGACGGTCAGCTCAAACATGATTGGGAAAAACGCTGGCACGGTCCTCCAATCCCAGGGCTTTCCGTGAACGACCAATCGATACAATCCCCATGACGGCCCGAATTCCACCAAAATGGCGGTAAGCAGACCAGAAATACCGCCAATGAGCACAACTGCGCTCAACCAGGATTTTCCGAGCCCCATCGCTTCATCCATTCCATGGACCGGAAAAGGCGAATGCACGTCCCAGCGTTTGAAGCCCGCGTCGCGGACCATCTTGGCCGCTTCGTAGAGCGCCGAGGCACTCGGATATTCAGCGCCCATTCCATAAACCTTGTGGCCGGAAGGCGTCCTCATGTGGGCTCCTTTCTTGGAAGCGCTGGCTGACTGCGGCTGTAGCGTCCGCTGTCCCCAGCGGACTTCACCCAGTCCGCTGCCGCGCTTACGCCAGTGCGCTCAGGAGAGCACACGCTACAGCATTGATTAAGTCTCATGGGCGCGCTCCTTTCCAGCCGGCGTGATCGGGTGATGTTCGGCGGCCGCAGCAGCATGGGCGTCCGCTTCGGGGAGAACGATTTTCACCTCCGACATTGCGATCATTGGCAGGAAGCGAACGAAAAGCAGGAAGAGCGAGGTAAAAATCCCGAGTGTGCCAATGAAGGTCCAAATATCTACCCAGGTCGGGATGAACAATCCCCAGGAGGAAGGCAGAAAGTCGCGGTGCAATCCGCCAACTATGATGATGAAGCGCTCGAACCACATTCCGGCGTTCACGCACATGCACACGAAGTAGACGACGAAAATATTTCGACGGCACCAGCGGCACCAGAACAATTGGGGCGATAGAACGTTGCAGAACAACATGCCCACCCACCAATACCACCAGTAAGGACCGAAGATTCGGTTCCAGAAGGCAAATCGTTCGTAGGCATTGCCACTGTACCAAGCCACGAAAAATTCCATGGTATAGGCGTAGCCAACGAAGGAGCCGGTCAACAAAATGATCTTGGCCATCTTGTCGATGTGTTGCGGCGTGATGATGTCTTGGAGTTTGAACATGGCTCGCGCCGGAACGAGTAGGGTTAAGACCATGGCGAAACCGCCAAAAATCGCCCCCGCGACAAAGTAAGGCGGGAAAATTGTCGTGTGCCAGGTAGGCAAGATCGATGTGGCGAAGTCGAACGACACCACGCTGTGGACCGAGAGCACGAGTGGTGTGGAAAGGCCCGCTAACAGCAAATAGGCCATTTCGTAATGTCGCCAGTGCCGATTCGCACCGCGCCATCCGCAGGCGAAAAATCCGAACAAGAATTTTTTGATCTTAGTGGTGGCACGATCGCGCAACGTTGCGAGGTCAGGGATCAATCCGGTGTACCAAAACAGAACCGAGACAGTGAAGTAGGTCGAGACTGCGAACACGTCCCACATCAGTGGGCTGCGAAAGTTCGGCCAGATGCCGAACGCGTTCGGCAACGGCGCCAGATACCATGCCATCCAGACGCGGCCGACATGAATGCCGGGAAATATGGCAGCGCACATAACCGCGAAAAGGGTCATGGCCTCGGCGGAACGGTTTATCGAGGTGCGCCATTTTTGGCGGAGCAAATACAAGATGGCGGAAATGAGGGTGCCGGCGTGTCCGATACCGATCCAGAACACGAAGTTGGTGATGTCCCAGGCCCAGCCCACCGGATGATTGAGTCCCCAGGTTCCAACACCGGTGGAGATTTGGTAACCGATGCAAAAGAGACCGAACATGGCGACCGTTCCGGTGATGGTGAAACAAACCCACCACCAGCGTGGCGCCGGTTGTTCGACCACGCCGGAGATTCGCTCGGTGATCCAGCTGAAATTGCGCCGGTTCAACACCAGCGGCACGCGCGCCAGCGGTCGCTCGACCGTAGCGGCAGCCTCGCCTCCAACCATGCCTGGTGCTGTGTAAGTCTCGTCCATCACGAAATTCGCCATTGCTGAAGGTCGGCAATCTGCAAGACCGACAATCGAAAATCGGCAATCGCCAATCGAAAATTCCTCATGTCTTCTCCTCTGGACTGGCTATGCCGATATTCGCAGCGTCGGGCATTTTGGGGTTGGGGTTACGAATGCGTGCCAGATAGCTCGCACGCGTGTTCACGTTCAGATACTCAAGCAATCGGTAGTTGCGGTCCTGTTGCTTCATTTTTGAGACCTTGCTTTCCGGATCTTTGATGTCGCCGAACACGATCGCTTCCGTCGGGCAAGCTTGCGCGCACGCCGTTGTGAACGAATCGCGTGGAATTCGCGTGTTACTCGATGCGCCGGCGCGCACGTGCGCAGTGATTTTCGCTTCCTCAACTCGCTGAACACAGTAAGTGCATTTCTCCATCACCCCGCGCATCCGGACCGTGACATTCGGGTTCTTCTGCATTTTCGAAATATCGGGGGCACCTTTGGCGGTGAAGGGCGCGAAGTATTCTTTGTAGATGCCGAATTGGCCGGCGATCTTTTTCTTTCCGACCGGGCGCTGATTGTAATCGAAGAAATTGAACCGGCGGACTTTGAACGGGCAATTATTGGCGCAATAACGAGTACCCACACAGCGGTTGTAAGCCATGACATTGAGGCCGTCTTCGCTGTGGATAGTGGCGTTGACCGGGCAAACGGTTTCGCACGGTGCGTTCTCACAATGCTGGCACATCATGGGTTGATGCACGATCTCCGGATTTTCCGGCCAATCACCGTTGTCTTCATTAAACGGTTTCGCGCTTGCGTAATAACGGTCGATCCGGATCCAATGCATGCTGCGGCCGTGAGCGGCCTGTAATTTGCCGACGACCGGAATGTTGTTTTCCGCCTGGCAAGCGATGACGCACGCGCTGCAACCGGTGCAGACATTCAGATCGACTGCCATTCCCCACTGCTGCGGCGCGTCCAGCGGCGGATGACTGTAAAGCGTTGGTGGGTGCGACACAGGTTCGTCCATGCCGCCAGCTTTCTTCACGAACTCGTTATCCGCGCGATAATGCTCCAGTGTCGCTTCACGCACCACGCCACGCCCCTCGATACTCCAATGTTCCTGCGTGACCGACAGCGGATATTTCTTCCCCACCTTTGTGACGTGTACGCTCTCGATCGTTTTGCCGTCAGCTACGGCAAAATGCGGATTCGACGAAGTCCGCAAAAGGTAAGCGTTGAAGCCGCTACGGTCGCTCAGCGCCGCGTCCTCCGGGACCGCTCCGCCCGCATACGGGACCCAATCTGATCCCGGCATTCTGCGACCGTATCCGAGCGGAACCGTGATTGAATTTTCCGCGTGCCCGGGGGAAATCAGCGCTGCGATTACCAGTTGGCGTCGAATCGGACGGTCATTTGCGTCCCGCTTCGTGTCGACAATGTTGATTTGGACGAGGTCGCCGGTCTCCAGATTGAGACTCGTTGCGAAATTCGGGCTCATCAGCGCGGCGTTGTCCCACGTCAGTTTGGTGATTGGGTCAGGTAATTCCTGTAACCAGCCATTGTTGATGTAGCGGCCATCGTCAGTTGCGTAACTGCGTGCAAAAACGATCTCCGGCGATCCTATCGCCGGAGCCGGCGTGGGCGCCCACCTTCGTTGTACGACCGAAGCGGTCGCGCCCGCGTTGAAACTCGGCGCGTGATCGCGCACTGGAATGTGCGACGCAAAACCGTCTCGCAAAAGTCGCGACCAAGCCGTTTCGAAATCGCCCGGGGGATTGGTGGCGCGGAATGTTCCCTTGACCAGCTCAGGTCCCGCCGCCTTGGGTCCGCCCAGCAGTAAATTCATCAATTCGATTTCCGACAGCCCGCCAAATAGCGGCAGAATCATCGGTTGGATCGACAAGTAAGCACCGTCAGAACTCCGCGCGTCGCCCCAGGATTCGAGGAAGTGGGCCGCCGGAACGTGCCATTGGCTTAGCGCTGAGGTCGCGTCCTCGTGATAACCGAGGCGCACGACTTCCGGGACTTTCTTCTGGAGGTCGGCCCAATCGAGTGGCGTCCTTTTCTCCGAATCCTGCACCAAGCCACGAGGCGCGTTGTAAATCGGGTCGCCGCCTAAAATGAAAAGTTGTTTCACCCGGCCACGCTGAATTTCTTCGGCCAATTGGGTGATGTTCTTCGTCTTCGGATTACGTGGAGCTTCGCGAATAACAATCGTGCGCCCGAGATTTTTCAGTGCGGAATTAATTCCATAAACCAGCAAATGGACCGCGGCTGATTGCATTGGGCCCGCCAGCACGAGGCTCGCCCCGGGCTTGCTGGCCAGGTCATTGGCCGCTTCGGTCAGCCAGCGGTCATCAAATGCATCGGTTCCCTCAGGGGTGCTCAACTTATCGAGGACTGACCCGAGTCCTGCATCAGTCGTAAGAGCCGAGATTTTCCTGGCCAGTAGATAAGTCAAGGCCGGGACCTGACTGGCAGGCAAACGCATTCGATGATCAGCCATCGCACCGGTCAGGGTGAAACGGTTTTCAACTACGTAGAGCCGGTTCATTGTGTCGTTCGCGGCGCGGACGCGACGCCGCGAAGTGAATGCCCGGACCGAGGCGACATCACCTTCGCCGCAGTCGAGAAAATCGCTATCCAGCGCCAGCACGACGTCGGCACGCTCGAAGTGCGGTACGAGGTGCGCGTTGTCGCCGAACGTGGCGTGGGTGGCCTCGTTCTGCGATTCGCTCAGCAGCGGTTCGTAAACGCACCAGATCATTTTTGGAAAAGCTTTCTCCAGTTCGGCCCGCAACCGATCGCGCGTGGGCGAGTCAGTTTGCTCGACCAAAAAGGCGAGGCCATCGCCGCTGCTCGCCCGCAGAGTCGCACGCATCCTATCGATGTACAGCTCAAAGGCGGCCCGGTCGGAGGTTTTCGTGCGATTCACAAATCGCCTCGACCGATCGGGATCGTAGAGGTCGAGGACGGATGCCTGCGCAAACGTGTCAGTCGCGCCGCCGCTCGCCGGGTGAAGCGGATTGCCCTCAAGCTTGATCGGACGACCGTCAACTGTCGTGGCAACAAGGGGGATCGCGCCTGTTCGCCGTGGCATTGCCGTTGCGTAGTAGAGGAATTTCCCGGGAATCGTCCATTCGGCGCTTTTCGTGAATGGAACAAGATGCATTTCTGGCCGGCGGCAGCTGGTCAGGCCCACTCCCGCCAGGGCCATCGATGCGCCCATCAGCTTCAAAAAGTCACGGCGCGACCAAGCCTCTTCGTCCCATTCTGAAGCGCCGCCGGGAAATTCCCGCTCTAACCATTGACGAAACTGTGGCGTTTGGCTGAGATCGCCGAGGCTACGCCAGTAGCGTCTGCCGGTAGTCGGCTCGGGCGGATGTTGGAACACACGTTTCATGGGCTTCGCCTCGTTAAATCGTTAAATCGTTAAATCGTAAATTGTTAGGCCGATATAACCCCGAAAGTTTTCGGGGCTGTCCGAAGGCGAGCGGTGTAACGATGTAACGAATCACGTTCGTGCTCATCGGTGGCATCCCTGGCAATTTGTCGTTGGACTGATGTTCCAATGTTCCTTCAACGCCTGGCCGATCTCAGATTGGGTAAGGTGCTTTTTCTTCGTCCAATCCTCAGTCGTATCTTTCGGCTGGCCGTACTTCGCTACAAAATCGGCTGGTTTAACATCGTCTGGTTTCCAATCGAGATTAAAAATCTGGTCTTCTGGTCGTAGAAAATTTTCGGGATGCCGATGGCATTCCAGACACCAGGCCATGCTGTGTGGCTTTGCGTGGTAGACCACCGGCATGTGGTTCACCGGCCCGTGGCAGCTAAAACAACTTATCCCGCGGTTGACGTGGGCCGAGTGATTGTAGAAAACGTAATCCGGCGTGCGATGGAGCTGAACCCATTCGATTGGCTTGCCCGTCTTCCAGCTCTCTCGGACTGGCTCGAGTTTCGGATTGTCCTTTTGCACCTGAGAATGGCAGTTCATACAGGTTTGCGTATTTGGTAAATTAGAATGCGCGGCGACTTCAACGAAACTATGGCAATAGCGGCAATCCATTCCCAACTGCGACACGTGAATGTCGTGCGGAAATGGCACGGGCTGGATCGGCTGGTAACCGATGCGCGTGTACTTCGGAGTAACGTAGTACCAGGTTGCCGCCGTTAATCCACACGCGATGATGATGCCGGCCACTGCCATTTGGAGTGGGAGCCAGTTGGTCCAACGTGGAAAGAAATTCTTCGCCATAGATCAGCCAGCGCCACCGCTGCCGCCGCGCGGCCGCCAATTCGAAAACCAGCCAGAAATGGGATTAGGGTACGCTTCCTTCAAACCTTGAAACAGTTGTGCTGAATTGTCCGGCTTAAATGACGCGGACACTCTATAAATCGAACCTGCAACGGCAAAAGAAAATTCGTCCCGCAATTTCATGTCGATCAAAATTAAAACAGCCACTCTTCCCATACGGAAACAGTGGAAGATTGGCAGACTTGATCACGTCAAAACTTCGCGGCAGCGTCAAGTGAAAGCATTTCTTTTTAACTGCCTTATTTCTCTCGCCGGAATCGCTCAGATGAGCGCCGCCCTGGATGTCGGCGAACCAAAAACCATCGGCCGCCCTTTAGGTGCGCAGGCGGCCGATCTTATTTTCGTTAACGGCAACATTTACACCGTTAACCAGAAGCAGCCGCACGCCGAAGCCATCGCCGTAAACGGCGAGCGGATCGTTTTCATCGGATCAAACGCGGACGCGCAAAAATTTCGTGGCGTTACCACCCGAATTGTCGATCTCGCCGGTAAAACCGTCGTACCCGGATTCACCGACTCGCATTGCCATATCTTCGGCATAGGTGAGCGCGAGTTGCGCCTGAATTTGGAAGGCACAAACAGTCGCGAGGATTTCCTTGCTCGCGTGAAAGAGCGCGTCGTAAAAACCGAGCGTGGTAAATGGGTCGTCGGCCGCGGCTGGATTGAAACATTCTGGAAGCCGGCGCAATTTCCCACGCGCGAGGACTTGGACCAAATCGCTCCGGACAGTCCGCTTTTTCTGACCCGTGCGGACGGTCACGCTTCAGTGGTAAATTCGGCAGCACTGAAACTCGCCAGAATCGATAAGAACAGCCGCGATCCATTCGGCGGAAAGATTGTGAAAACGAACGGCGAGCCTAACGGCATGTTGCTCGATAACGCGCAGGACCTAGTCGAAAAAGAAATTCCAAAGCCGACCCAAACGGAACGCGAGCAAGCGTTTTTCATTGGAATCGAGCGCGAGATCAAACTCGGCTGGTGCGAAATCCAGAACGCCGGCAGCCATTACGACGATGTTAATCTCATGAAGAGGCAGTTCGACGCCGGGAAAGTGAAGTTGCGGCTCGTGAACTGCATCTTTGGCCCCGGCCCCGACGCGCAGCGCTTCTTGAAAGAAGGTCCGACTGTCAACGCTTACAACCATCATTTCACCCAACGCACGATCAAAGTTATCTTTGACGGCGCCCTCGGTTCGCGCGGTGCGGCTTTGCTAAAACCATACAACGATGCGCCCGACACGTCCGGGTATCTGACCGAAAAACCCGAAGAGTTATTGCCGATGTTCGAGGAAGCGTTGCGACGCGGAATTCAGCTTGAAACGCACGCGATTGGCGATCGCGCGAACCGCACGATTCTCGATCTTTACGAAGCCGCGTTTAAAGCGGTTCCGCGTAACGAATGCAAAATCGGGGAGCCGCGCTGGCGCGTGGAGCATGCGCAGATTGTCGACCCCGCGGACATTCCGCGGTTCAAAAAACTCGGCCTGATCCCCTCGATGCAACCATCACACGCGATCAGCGATTTGTTTTTCGCGCCGGCGCGACTGGGAATGGATCGCCTCGCGGGCGCCTACGCGTGGCAAAGTTTTATCAAATCCGGCTGCGTCATTTGCGGCGGATCGGACGCGCCGGTGGAACGCGGCGACCCGATGATCGAATTTTACGCTGCGGTCGCGCGCCGGCCGCTGCCAGGACATAGCGAAGGCCTGCCCGCCGAATCCTTGATGCCAGTCCGGCTCGGACCGAAGGCGGGTTGGCATCCCGAGCAAGCCGTCTCCCGCGAGCAGGCATTGAAGATGTTCACGTTGAATGCCGCCTACGCCGCCTTCGAAGAAAACGACAAAGGCTCGATCGAAACCGGCAAGCTCGCCGATTTCACTGTGCTTTCGAACGACATCATGAAAATTCCCGAACCGGAAATTCTGAAAACGCATTGCGAGATGACCGTCATCGGCGGCGAAATTATCTTCGTTCGCTGAGCAGGCTTGACGGAGCAACTTCGCTGCTCCCGGCCACTTCTGCACGTCCAACTGGCTGCACGGGCGCGATAGTTCTAGTGCACTGTAACAGATGAAAGTGAACGCGTTCGCAAGGCTCGGAACATAGGGCTGGGCCCTGTGTGCCCAGCGGAGATTTTCTCCGTTCCTGTCCTCAGCAGGTTTCAAACCTGCTGGGCGCACAGACTGCAAGTCTATGTTCCGACCCGTCCCGGCCCACATCAAAGTGTATCATGACTCAATGTTACAGTGCACTGCGCCGTCCGGTCGCCGCAGCGCGGCGACCCTACCAGAATCTCATCGAATTGTTGGTCAGTGCGCCAGGAAGTAAATCGCTACAAGCGTCAGCAGAAAATAGGGAACCAAAATCGCTGCGCCGGCATACTCTTTCGCCGTTCGCTGACCGAAGAAAAGTGCGGTCACAGCGACGGCGGACGTAATGGCGCCGTAAAATGCGATGGTCGACTCGCGTGAAAAAATCAGCACAACGAATCCGATCCCACTTAATGTGCCGGCGGAGACTTCAATGAGTGTAAGAACCCCGAACAACAACGGGACAATTCCGGCAAGCGGACTCTTGGCGAAATGTCCTTTCAACCACTCGAGGTTTCCTTGTCGATCTACAATTTTATCGACGCCGGATTGGAGAAATAGAATCGCGAGAAAAAGCGAAACGAGAACCTGGAGCAAATACAACGACGTGCCGGACGTTTGCATAAGCGCAGGCTAGCACGATCCGCTGGCAAAGATTCCTTTGTTCGTTAGGTCAGGGCGACGGCTTGAAAGGAGCTAATGGTATCGTCCGGGCCGGCTGCCGTGAAAAAGCTTTCATAGTAACCGGGGCCGAGTTCCCAGGAGGGGCCGCCATAATAGTGGTCGCGGTAGAAACGCCAGACACCGCTAACCACGATGAGGCAACTAATGCGATCATCCCAGTAATCGCCGACGTAATGGAAGCTTAGGTTCGTCCGTGCGTATGCCCCTTTGAACCCGATATGGTCATAAATCACGAGCTCGGGTAGGCGACCGACATCTTTGACGACCGGAACGACTTCTTTGCCAGCCGCGCTGGCGTGGTAACTGAGCGATCCCAGTTTCCATTTCATGTCGA
>JACXTT010001062.1_pt1 | contig 46761 bp, 43 predicted proteins | sample 9270951 | NCBI WGS metagenome assembly JACXTT01 (sample SAMN15532306, study PRJNA645909) | rock metagenome | isolation source: weathered quartz diorite | place: Puerto Rico | collected 2017-06-21 | reverse complement strand
CATTCGAGCTTAGCGGCTTCTTCGATGAGCATGACCGGGATGTCATCTTTAATTGGGTAACAGAGTTTACAGGCCGGGCAGACTAAGCCGTCTTGTTTTTGCGTCAGCGTGAGTTCGCCCTTGCACTGTGGGCAGGCCAGAATATCAAGAAGTTCTTTACTTAACGCCATGCTGCTCTCCTTTAGGCGTCGCGTTTGCGAAACCGCAACATCAAGTTATCTTCCATCAGCGTGCGTGGGTTTAGGAGCCAGGAGCAGAGCCGACGGTTCTCCTGCTTCTGGCCTGGATTCTTTTCGCGCAAAAGCAGCGTGTACCATGTATACAACATCACAGGCGCTCCCAAGAGAGCGAACAGCGCGCGCGAGTACGGTTTAATTTTACTCCTGCCGAGCTGCTCAAGCTCCAAACGGTTCTGCTTACACAGGTAATACAGGATCGGAAGATCGATAGGATAGTTGTGAAAACGGTGCGCCTGATCGAGCGGCGTGTCAAAAGGAATGAAGCGCCGTTTTGTTTTGTGATACCCGCTCCACAAAAAGTGTAGCCGGGAATTGAGCCGCATAATGTTGGGAGTTGTTATAATCAATACGCCATTGGGCTTAAGAATGCGGGCCAGTTCTCCGAGCGCGCTGCGATGATTCTCCAAGTGCTCAATGACTTCAACCAGAAGAATGACGTCGAAACTAGCGTCCTCGTAGGGCAAGCGCTGCAAGAGATTGACTCCGTAGTCAATAGGAATGCCATTCAGCCCGGGACCCGAGGGCTCGAAGTTGGTGCCGCGCACAAGAAATCCCTGCGGCTTGACGGCTTGCAGCACGTCGCCTTCTTTGCAGCTCACATCGAGCAACGTTTTGCCTACTGCGGGAATGTCCGCTAGCATTTCGATAACGCCTTTGATGAGGAATGGAGCCGCCATACCTACCTCAAGCTGCTTTCGTAAGGCGACGCTCGATGTCGGCAAGTAAGTGTTCTTCGCGGTCAATAGCCATACGCACCCGCAGCGCTATGAGCTTCCCTGTCGCAAAAGGGAAGCGTTCCAGTTTTACGAGATCTTTTTCTGTGGTCACAATGAGATCTACCTTTTGTCCTATGGCAGAGATCGTCTGCCAGTCCGCCTGAGAGTACTGATGATGATCAGGAAATTCCATGACCTCCACCACCTCAGCGTCCCATGCTCGTAAAGATTGATAGAAAGGCGTGGGGTCCGCAATCCCGGCCAGCGCGGCAATCCGCTTACCGCTCAGGTGGGTGAGGGGAAGCTCGCGCCACTGCCGTTGCTCGGAACTCACTAACGCCGTTGGCTGAAGGCTGCCTCCGTAGATCGGTTTCTGCGGACTCAACTTGCTCCATGCTTGTGGAAGAGGGAGATGATTTGTCTGCGCATCACCTTTAGTGACAATGACAATATCAGCTCGGCGCGCCGCTGAGAAAGGTTCACGGAATGGTCCAGCTGGTAGGAGACGACACTCTTGCAGTCCTTGCCGAGCGTTCAACAGCAGCAGATCGACGGCGCGGTTGAGGCGACGGTGTTGGAAGCCATCGTCGAGAATCACGATATCTAACCCGAACTGTTTCTGTGCGAGGCGTGCGCCGGCGGCGCGATCGCGTCCGGCAATCACCACTCCCGGAAAAAGGCGGGCAAGCATGACGGCTTCGTCGCCAACTTCTTCTGGCGTCGCGGTTGGGTCTCCGTTCGTTCCCACAACGGTAGTATGGGCTTGTGCGCCTTTGTAGCCTCGGTTGAGAATTCCTACTTTGTAACCCCGAGCCCTGAGCTGATGGGCTAACCATAAGACGACCGGGGTTTTTCCTGTGCCGCCCACAGTGAGATTTCCCACGCTGATGACGGTTATGGGAGGGTGATGGACAGTCAGCCAGCGCTGATTGTATAGCCAATTCCGCCCGTCCACGATAGCCGAGAATCCCCAAGCCGCCGGGGTCAGCAGGAACCCGCCGATTTTTCCCCAGACGCCTTGGCGGCGCCAGATAACGTTGAAGCAGCGTTGCGCGGAAGTCATAGGAAAAATGACAATACAAAATACAGAAGTTAGAAATCAGAATGTCGCAGGTTCGTTCCTGATTGCTGTAACACCTCTAGCACAACTGCCATGGTGCGTTGCACTGCCCCTTGTCCTTGGGTGATAACCTGGTAAGCGCAGCGTCCGAGTTCCCGGGCTTTAGGAGGATTCGAGAAGAGGGCGAGCAGTTGTCGATAGGCGTCTTCTTCTGTTCGCACAGTAAACCCGCCGCCTGCTTGCACAAGCTGTTCTACAAGGGTGACGAAATTCCCCATGTACGGACCAAAACAGACCGGCGTTTCCGCTAGCGCGGGCTCCACTACGCTATGACCGCCGGGTCCTTTGATGAGGCTGCCGCCGACAAAGGTGACGACAGCTGCGTGATAGAAGGAGGCTAATTCTCCTAGAGTATCGAGTAAAAACACCTCTGCACTAGAGTCTTTTGCGTGCTGGAGTTGGCTGCGCTTCACATAACGATAACTATGCTGTTGTAAGAGCAATTCAACCTCAGCAAAGCGTTGCGGATGACGGGGCGCTAGGAGGAGCAACAAATTTGGCGTGGCGGCGCGTAGACGCCGAAACACGCGCAAAAGAAATTCTTCTTCTGTTGGATGAGTGCTGGCGCCAATCAGCAGCGGACGTCCAGTAAAGTCGGCCTCTTGCAATACGGCTAGCCCCTGGGGACCGGCGGCGCTTACGTTGTCAACTTTGAAATTGCCGGTGACAATGATGTGCTGCTGAGGCGCGCCGGCTGCTTTGAGCCGCTCCGCATCCGCAGTTGTCTGCATGCAGCAGCGAGTAATGCTTTGAAAAACAGGTTGGAACAAGGGACGAAGCCAACGATAGCGAGCGTGCGCCCGAGCAGAGAACCGACCACTCACGAGAAAGATGGGCGCTTGACGATGCGCAAGCGTCAGCAAAAAGTTTGGCCACATCTCGGTTTCCGTGAAAAAGAATGCGGCTGGACGGATGGCGCGCAGCACGCGCTGGATAAAAAATGGATGATCAAGCGGAAAGTAGATGATGGCGTCGGCTTCTGGGATTTTTTCTCGGGCGGTCGCATAAGCTGTCGGTGTAAGCGTAGAGAGGACAAGCGGGGTGCCGGGAAACGCATGTTTCAATTCGCGCAAAAACGGACGCGTAGCGAGCATTTCGCCGACCGAAGGCGCATGGAGCCACAAAGGCTGCTTATTTTTGACACAGTCCCGTACGTCTTGTGGAAGAAAACCCAAGCGCTGGGCTAGGCCCAGCCGGTAACGCGGTCGCACCAGGAGAGCGAGTCCAGCCGCGGGGAGAGCTGGAAGAGCGAGTGTAGTGAGAAACAGATTGTATAAAGTTTGTGCGGGGATCACGATGAGTGACTATATCTTCATTAGTTATGGCTTACCGAAGATGTGACGTTGAAGTTTGCGTCCTGCGCTCGGCGACAGGAGAGGGGACTGCGGTGAAAGACGCATCAGCGATGGCCGTAATTGTCGTCAGCGTATGCTCCAACTCTTGTCGCTTCATTTCCATCATCTCCGGCGAGGCGTCTGCTGGAACTTGGATAGGTTGTCCGGCTACATAGGTGATGCGACTGAATGGCAAAGGAATAAGCAGTCGATCCCAACTTTTCACCGTAATCTTCCATTTGGCTCCGTAGGTGACAGGGAATATAGGCGCGCCAGTCACGCGCGCGAGTTGCAGGACGCCCGACTTCACTTGGTAACGTGGGCCGCGCGGTCCATCTGGCACCACTAAGAGATCATATCCCTGCCGATACGCGGCAATCATACCTTTTAACCCACCCATCCAGCCGCGTGTTGAGGAGCCACGCACCGCGCTGACGCCAAACCGTTTGAGGACGCGCGTGATAATCTCGCCATCACGATGCATGCTGTTCATGACGCACGCCTTTTCGCCACGATAGGGGAACCGCATTAGCAGGATCCGACCATGCCAAAACGCCAGAATGACCTGTTCTTTCCGTTCCCACCGAGCAAGGAGGTCCTCGGCGCCAATGAAACGCTTGCGAGTCGTTTTTGCTAGAAACCACAAGGCGCATAAGGCCAACGCTGTCCAAAAGCGAATCTTGAGTTCTTCGCCAAGCGGAAACTTCGGCGTAGGACTATTGGAGTGGGGCGTCATGGAACTGGAGATCATAGAGTCTACGATATTGGGTGTTCCGCGCAAGGAGTTCGTTGTGGCAGCCTTCTTCGACAATTTTGCCTTCTGTGAGGACGACAATCCGATCCGCACGTTGAATAGTAGAGAGTCGGTGGGCGATGACCAAGACCGTCCTGCCGACCATTAACCGATCGATAGCAGCCTGGACGAGGCGCTCGGATTCGGTGTCGAGCGACGAAGTGGCCTCGTCCAGAATAAGGATTGGAGCATTCTTCAGCAGCGCCCGAGCAATGGCCAGGCGTTGCCGTTGTCCGCCAGACAAGCGCACGCCAAGCTCTCCGACCATCGTGTCGTAGCCTTGCGGCAGTGCGGTAATGAAGTTGTGCGCATGCGCAGCTTTGGCGGCGGCGACGACTTCTTCAAACGGACGCTCAGGAGCGCCATACGCAATGTTGTTGCGCACGGTGTCGTTAAAAAGAAAAGTAAACTGTGTGACCACCGCAATGTATGAACGTAACGATTGTACAGTAATATCGCGAATATCAACCCCGTCGATGGTGATCTTTCCTTGGTTGACATCATAAAAACGTGGAATCAAATCTGACAACGTGCTTTTGCCGCCGCCGCTCGGACCAACCAGAGCGACCACCTCGCCAGCCCCGATGGTGAGGTTGATGTTTTGCAGCACCCATTCGTCTTGATAACGAAACCAGATATTTTCAAAACGAATTCCTTGATGAAAGCCGGTTAACGCTTGCGCGCCGAGGCGGTCGGCCACCTCGTTGCGCTCATCCAGCACTTCAAAGAGGCGTTCGGCGGCGGCCAGGCCGTTCTGGATGGCGGCATTCGTGCGGGTCAGGTGCTTAAATGGTTCGTATAACAACATCATTGCGGTCAGGAATGCGACGAAGGCTCCTTGGGTCCGCTCCCCGCTAATGACGCTGGCGCCACCGTACCATACCACAGCGGCAATCCCACAAGCGGACACGAGTTCCACCATGGGAGGAACGAATGCGCGCAGCCGTCCAGCTTTCATGGAATATCGGAAGAGGCGTGCGTTTTCCTTGGCGAACCGCTCGCTTTCATAGCCCTCCATGCCAAAGGCTTTGACCACACGGTTACCCTGAACCGCCTCTTGCATCAGCGCGGTGAGATTGCCCAACGTCCCTTGTCCTCTGCGGCTCGACGATCGGACTGTTTTGTACACGCCCATGAGCGGCAGAATGGAGACTGGAAAAACAATGAACGCCATCAGAGCGAGAAACCAGTCCTTCATAAACGCGACGACAATCAGCGCTAGCAGAGTTGTGGCGTCTTTCATCATGGAGGCGGAGGATTGAGTTAAGGCTTCACGTACGAGGGTAGTGTCGTTAGTGACGCGGGAGAGGATTGTTCCAGTCGGTGTCCGGTGGAAAAAGGACAACGACAACGATTGCAAATGGGCGCTCAACGCGTTCCGTAAATCTTCGACAATACGCTGCCCGACATACTCGATCAGATACGCACTGCCAAAGTTGACAACGCCGCGCAAAACGAAGGTGCCGACGATGATCCATGGCAAGAATTTGAGCGCCGTGAGATTTTTCTTCGCAAAGATGTCATCGAAAATATGTTCAACCAAAAACGGCAAAACGCCATTGGTCGCGCTGAAGAGCAACATGCAGATCAAGGCGGTGACGAACTCTGGAACCAGATAGGGACGGAGAAACGGAAAGAGACGACGATAGACGTTCATTATGGGATAGTTGACTGGAACTTCTGAGTGCGTGGAGTCAAGAGAGTTTTAAGTCTGCTGCTTATTCCTCACCACTTGTTACTTATTCCTTAAGTACTTTTTTGGACTAACATGGCGAGCGCCAGATCTGCTGCTCGTCCTGCCGCCCCACCGGAACCGAGCCGTCGGCGTACTTCACGTAAACCTTCCTGTATGACCCTATAGGCTTGCGAATCGTCAAGCAACTGCCGCGCTGTGTGTGCGATCCGTTCCGGCGTAACGGCAGATTGGATTAATTCTGGGACCACCTGCCGTTCCGCGATCAGATTAGGCATGCCAATGAATGGCACGCGGACGAACAAACGCGCCAAGGCGTAGGTGATTGGCGCCATACGATACATAATCACCATCGGGCGTTCTAAAAGCGCCGTTTCTAATGTAGCCGTACCCGAAGCCACCAACGCCAGATCTGCCGCATGTACGATATTGTAAGTGTCTCCCTGTACGATAGGGATTGGGTGTTGGCCGACTTGACGTCTGACTTGTTCCACATCCAATGTCGAAGCGACAGCGAGAACAAATTGATAGGGCTCGCCTAAGAGCTTAGCCGCGGCCAACATGGGAGTCAGTAAATAACGCACTTCTTGTGCTCGGCTGCCAGGCAACAGGGCGATGATCTTGCGCTGCGGATCGAGACCGTATTGCGCGACCGTATCTTCCCGCGCACGCGTCGGGCGCACCCGGTCCACCAAAGGATGTCCGACAAAATCGACCTGGCAACCGTGCGCGGCGTAGAAAGCCGACTCGAACGGAAAGATTGCTGCTAAACGATCGACGCGTTTGGCGATCGTGTACACGCGGCGTTTGCGCCATGCCCAGACCTGGGGGCTGATGTAATAAAATACGCGCACGCCAACCTGTTTGGCGATCTTAGCGAGCCGGAGATTGAATTCGGGAAAGTCGATGAGAATAAGAAGATCCGGCGGCTGGGTTCTGAGAATGTTTGTCAACTGACGATAGGTTCCGATAAGATCCCGCATATTATCCCGCGCTGTAAACAAGCCCATGCCGGCGATAGTTGCAGTGTCGACGATAATCTCCATGCCTGCTTCGCATAAATACGGACCGCCGACGCCAAAGACCTGGACGGCTGGCTGATGTTTTTTGAGCGCCATAACAAGATCAGCGCCATGAACGTCTCCAGACGCCTCGCCGGCGACAAGCAACACTCGATGCTGAGGGATGAGAGGCTGGGATTGGGGAATTTGCAATGTCACGTGTGCAGCTATTGTAAAGAGATCGAGAAATCAGACAAGGCGGATAATGCTGACGAATAGTTTCTCCTCCATACCCTACGCAATAAAATCCCCTCGCGCTCCGCGCGGCCCCCTTTGGAAAGGGGGCGTTTGGGTCCCCTCCTTTGCCAAAGGAGGGATAGGGAGGATTTCGCCCACCGTATCAAGGTGAGACAGATAACGCGATGCAGTTGCGCTTCTCCTGCTTTCCCACTACCCTCGCCGCACCATGCGCACTCCCCGTGCCCTTACCTTGGTGATCTTCGTCGTACTACTCGGAGCCGCCGTGTTCGTGCTTTTACCAACGTGGCTTCCGCAGTCGTTGCAGTTCTATCGGTATTCCTGGCTCGGCGAGCCGTCCTACAACGCCCCTCCAGCAAGTAAAAAAGTTGAGCTTGATCAAACTGAGCCATTTTGTCCTGATTTGCATCCGGACTGGCGTAAGAGTCAAGTCATTGACGGCGTCACCATTGATGAGTCCCTCGCCTGTAACCCTGATAATCCGTGGGCGGTGGCGGCATTCGTGAAGGGCACGAACAATGTGTCGATGGAGACCCTGATGAAATCGGGGCTTGCGCCGGACGCGGTAGTGATAGGAGAGGATAAAGATGGCGATGGCGATCCGGACGTCATCACGATTAAACTCGAAGTGGTGGAATTAAACGGTCACTCACCGGACATTGTTGAGCCGTTTCCTACATTTTTTATCGCTCCAGGGATTCAACCCGGCTTGTGGGTCTTCGCACCCAAGACGCACGGTATGGCGACCAAGAATGCCGACAGCATTGAAGCGAAGGATCTCCTACGCGCGCCCTCTCCAGTCATTCGAGTGGAGCAAGGCGACACGGTCCAGGTTGTGTTAGAGAATACGCACTATTTCCCGCACACCATTCATTTTCACGGAGTAGACCACCCGTATTCGCATCATGAGGGTCAAGGCAATGACGGCGCGCCGGAAACGAGCGAACTTCCTGTGATGCCGGGCGAGAGCCGCACCTATGAATTCTCGCAGTTCGATGCCCCTGAATTTCATACAGGTCATGGGGAAGTGATGCCAGGCAAGAGCCGCACGTTTACGCTGGCCCCACGGCAGCCGGGCACCATGTTCTATCACTGCCACGTACAACCGCAGCACCACATTCACATGGGACTGCAAGGCATGTTCGTTGTTGAAGAGAATCGCCCCAACAATTGGGTGCAAACTTTGAACATTGGCGCTGGGCAAGTACGTCATCCCTCTGTGGCCGTGCGCGAGCAATATGCTCAGGAGTATGACCTGCATTTCCAAGATATCGACAGCACCCTGAACAATATCATTCAAACGACGAACGATCCGCGTTTGATTGAGAAGGCCATGAACCGCGAGTACAACATCACTCAACGGCGGGCAAACTATTTTCTCCTCAATGGCCGGTCGTTTCCTTACACGTTTCGTGAGTCGCTGATTGTCACGGAGCCGGACCAGCACATTAAGTTGCGCGTGCTGTCTGGCGGAGAAGAAGGGCTTTCTCTGCATAGTCATGGCCACAAAATGACCATTACGCATTATGACGGCGTGGCGGCCAATCCCGCCGTGCAAATCACCCGAGATGTCTTTTGGCTCAGCACCGCGCAGCGGCTCGATTTGGACCTCAATACCACCAACGATGGTCTCCACAGCTACGGGGAAGGAGTGTGGATGCTACACGACCATAAGGAACGCGCCTTCACTACCGATGGCATGCACCCCGGCGGCAGCGTCAGCGCTATTGTCTCGCGATCGTATCTCGATGAGCACGGTTGGCCGAAAACGCACGGCGTTGATTGGACGCCGTTCTTCTCGCCGCGATATTACAAACGAGAAATTCCGGTGTGGGCGGCTTATGATCCAACCGGTCTATTTGGTGAAGCTGGTGCACGCACGCCGCGCTGGCCTTGGGCTGTGTTGCTCGGGTTTATTATCGGAGCGCTGCTCGGGCTCTGCCTTGTCTTGGGGCGCGCAGTGCTACGACGAGGGCGAGGAGCGTAAATGATGCGACTTACGTTCTATTTCCTGTTGCTTGCATTAATAATTTTGCCGATGTCCGAGGCGGCTCAGACCTTTGCCGCTGATCCTCATGTTCACGACATGCATCACGAACACCACGGCATGCGCATGGACATGGAAGGAACAGTCATGAATGAAAACCTAGACCAGCTTCCTCGCGATTGCACGAAAATTTCAGGCGAGCGGGAAATTACCGTACATGCGGGGCGCAAGTATGCTCAACAATTCAACGGGATGATGTTTACCTATGACGAGCGGGAATGGAACGTGGAGCCGTGTTCTAAGGTAACGGTAACATTGATTAACGAGGATCAGGTGCGGCATCAGTGGATGATTCACGACCTGCCTCGTTATTTGTATCCGGAAGGGATGTTTCACATTGAAGTAAACGGGCATGGGAAAGAGACTGGGACGTTCATCGTACCAAGCGCGAAGAAAACCTATCTCGTGCATTGCGACATTGCCCAGCACACCGAAAAGGGGATGAAGGCGCAGCTCAAGGTCAACGGGGGCAATGGCGATCTGCCGAGCATTCTGGGTATTACAGGGGCGCGTCATCCGGATGTCTATCCTGTACAATGGAACTCGTGGGCGCTGGGCGCAACGCTCGCGGCTGGTTTGGCGGGCGCGGTGCTAGTGAAGCGTCTGCTGATTGCGCCATCGTAGTTTTGACAAAGAGAATCTTAGCTCTGTAGAATTATTGATGATAAACACTTCCATCTAGCTTTGACAGCGAGTTCTAGTTTGGAGCGTCCAGGCCAGCTATCAACAGACCAAGCTCGCCCGCAAAGATCTCCTTCACTTCCGCACAGGCGACCTTGGGGTTTTGTTGATTTTCTTCGTATTCCCCACTTTCGAATTTGGCCGGCAACAAGGCTCCGAAATGTCTACAACTACAACGCGTAGTCGGTCTCGATCTGCTTTTGGGATGAGCGATTCGAGCGCGCTTTGAAGCTCGGCTGCGCTAGCTGGACGGTTGACGCCATTGGGAAGCTTTGGCATCCTCCGGTCCTTTGCCTGCCCTGACCAGAGAACGAGATAGACGCCCAGTCCGCCTGCCTTTGCGTCCCTTGTGTACAAACGATCAAGTTGGGTATGCCATGCTGTCCAAAGCTCTCGGTGGTAATGGTGCTTGACCTCTATCGGCAGGAGCCTCTCAAGTCCTTGTAAAACCACCAGATCGCATTCCTTGTCTTCAACCATATGGTGTTCTACCGTCACAATAAGACCTGGAGCCTGCACTCTATTTTGTAGATCTTCTGCCAATAGTCCCGAGCAATCCTCTTCATGTTTTGGTTTGATAAGCTGGCGGTGCTCACCCTCGTTCCAGTAGGCACGGTATCGTTCTCTTTGTGTCCGCGTTAATTCGTGTGCGAGAACACCGAAGTGATCGACTATAAAAGCCAAAAGGTCGCTCGGTGTGGCTGGCGCGCGATTCAAGAGAGTTTCCGCCACGTGTCCAGGCGATGCGAATGTAAAACTAGATTCACGCTGCTGCTTTTCGTACTGTGCCCTATGGTGTCTGATTAGATCGCGGTACGTTGCCAAGCTGTTTTCATTCTCCAACCGTTCAAGCTGGGTGCCTACGTCCGGTGAGCTATCAGCAGCCAATAGCTTGATTTGGTAAGCGACAAATTCCGACGCGTCCCATGAATTTTGATCACCGCTCCATCCGTCGGAGGGATGTTCAACATTGGCAAATCTCCGCCCCACTGACGCTATGACTTCTGTACGTTGTGCCGACGTGAGCCTGACGGCTTCGCTCGTTTGATAGCCGCTACTTCTGATGATCCGAATAGCTTCCCATAGAGCGGCGTTTGGTTCCGACATTAAGGCCTTCCAGGGTTCCAGATACTTGCTCGGATCAATCACGAACAGGGCAGTGCTCCAAATAGCTCGCACTTCCGCTGATAATTCGTTTCGAGCAAGTTCATTCTCACCGATTGTGAGGGCAGCCCGTCGATCATGGAGAAGAAGGACTGATACAAGCTTGCCGACTGTGTCGTGATCTTCATTGATTCCAGTCTTGAGAACGTTAGCTGACAATGAAGCGAGGAATTGCTGAGAATCGGGATCATGGCTGACCTGATAAAATCCTGGTAAATTTTTTTCCTTGACCGTCGTGAGAGCAAGCCACATTTCTGTAAGCACAGAGCTTATTACGGCTGGATGTTGACGTGCTTCCTGGAGTATCCATTTAGACAGTGTCTCATCGTGGCCCGGAACTTTGTCCTGGGCATTAAAGGCCGTGACTACAGCCGCAATACAATGCGGAAGTGCATCTTCTGGCACTGCCATACCCGCATTAGCTCGTAAGAAAACCGACAAACTTAATAAAGTGTGGGTCCAAGGAATACTACTCTTGAGCTGACTCTCAATCACCGCTTCTTTTCTCGGAATAGCTGGATTTTCCGCATACCGGATGAACCCTTCAACAAGAGCATCTGCAATCTCATCATTCGTCACACTGACAAGGCGATCTCGCGCCGTAGGAGCGCCTTCAATATCGTCACGGAATCCTAAATAGACCGGCGCTGCCCAAGCTAGGGCCCGCTCCTCTCGTCCTTCTTGAATGCTCGTGAGACGTGGAGTGCAATAAGCAATGTTCTTAGCGCGGTTCGCTGAACGTCGGTGTCTCTCCTCATCTAGCCTATTTTTATCGGATTGCCATTTTTCGATTTTGTCACTGTTCCAATCTCCCAGCACTTTTTCAATATCTGGTCGGCGAGTCAACAAATCAAACCCTGCTTCAGCGAGTGCTACAGAGGCTCCCTCACTGGGGAAGCAAATCAGATACATACGGAAGAAGTCCGCCGCATAGTCTGGATCATTGTGCTTTTCTGCTTGTGCTAAGAAGAATTCACATTGGGGAACGGGCCATACTGTCGCTGGCAGCAGTTGCCAAAGGTCGGGGACGACAAAGCGCCAGAATGACCGTTCCTCATTTGGCATGTTATGGACGAGGAATTCAAATATCTCTTCAAAGAGCGAGGGCTTCTGTTTAAGGCGTGCTTTCAGAGATGTTAGAATTTCCTCGGGATGACGTTCCCGGCCGATGCGTATGTTTCGGAGCCAACTTATCAGTTGCATGGCTGTGATCGGGGCAGGACTCTCAAGGCGACGCTGCAGCCACTTATCAAAGAGGGATTGCAGCTCAAGATGATCATGGCTCTGAGGTGTCAACACCTGAGAGGCGCTGTTGAGGAGCACATCCAAATCAGCATCGGATGGCAGGGTGCCCAGCGGACAGAATCCGCCAAGAGTGTGCCGTTCCTTCTTGGCGGAAACAGCCTGCTCCAAGATCGAGAGTACCCGCTGGGCTAGGCTGCCGAATGCTCGTGTCATGCTAAGAAGCTTCACTCGTACTTCGGGGGCAACAAGATCATCGGTTGCTCGAACAAGGTCACAATCGAGAGCCTCTAGCTGTGTCCAATCGTTCTGGACTGATTTAGCAAAGGCCCTTAACGCTGTTGATCTGAGCCATGTGTTGTCATGCTTTTCTAACACTAGGTCTCGTAGAATCGCGTTCAGTCTTACGCTTGCTGTGCTGCTTGCGATTGCTTCGAGCACAGCGATTTTCAGATGCACTCCGGTCGCTGGGGCTTGGAGGAGTTCGTGTATGATCGTGGCTGTGTTGAGATTAGCAAGGTCGCGGAACGCACCGCGATCTTCCTCACTCGCGAGAAACCATGGATCACGAAGTTCACGAAGGCCAATCCAGATAGCGCACTGTGCATCTGGTGGTAGGATACTGGCATCGCCATAAGTAGCAACGCCATAGGGATCGCGTTCGACGTAACCCTTCGCGCGATGTCCAAGTTTGCACATCAACCAAGCGAACAGGCCTCGAAGCGAGGAAACGGGCTTTCCATCAATTCCACAGATTAATGCTATCACTCGGTCAACGGGAAGGCCGTTCTTGATGCGTTCGGCAAGGTCTTCCGCTGCTAAGAACTCCGCAATGGTGCGGTGGACCAGCTCAAACCAGTCTACCTCGAAAGACATAAAGAGCCGCCGCCTCAAGACGACGTCAAGATCGCTTCTGTTTGGATGCGGCACAATTGGAAGCTGCACATAGCCATTATTGTCTGCTGGCTCTGTGCGTGAGATGCCAATGGAGTTGGAAAGGAGTAGGGTAGAGGCGACTGCACCTGCGGCTTTACGCAAATCGCGAGGATCAGGACTGGTCGCACCATGCTGAACATGGTAGTCATTCAGTTCTTTTAGTAGTTCAGTAATGCCTATCTCGTATGCTTCGAATTTGTTACGAGGCTTCTTGTTGGTTCCCCAAGCCTTCGCCACAAGCTCAAGAGTCTGAGGATTACCTAGTAGCTTTCCGAGCCCCGCTGATTCTGTCTCAGCCAGAAACACAGCCGGGTCCGGCACTATCCCCTGCACTGCATGCAGAATTTCATCAGGTGAGAGTGGACAGAGTTCGAGGACCACGACGCGTCCGGAGGTGCTGGCGACTCTGAAAGTCTCTTGATCCCCTGAGCCGAACCAGTCCGCCGCTCTGCAAGACAAGCGAAATTTTGGCTTCTTGAGTTTGCACAGCGCTCTAGCAACTTCAGCACTGGCATCTTGTCCGCTTGCAAGAGTTCTATATTCATCAAGGGCATCAAGGAAAAGCGCCTCATCGGCCATAGGATGAGGATCAATCAGGAAATTTCGAACCGTCGAGTAATTCGCGTTGGCCGCTTCCTTGAAAAAGGTTGTTTTCCCATTCCCGGATCGCCAAGGAGAATTATCGCATCCTCAGCCTCGAATTCTGCAAACGTGCTGTCGCTTTCCTTGCCTTTGCCAGTCCCATCGTCTCTGACACGCAAGCGGCGTGATAATGCTCTGATCATCTGACTTGTGTCTCCATGTCGAACATTCGACATTCGGAATCTTACACTGTAAAGATGAGTTGCAACAACTCTCCGTTGTTCCTCTAATTGAATCAAGCACAAGGAACATTTGCTTCAGAAAAGGAGATGAAGACGCAGCTCAAGGTCAACGAGGGCGATGGCGATCTGCCAAGCATTCTGGGCGTTACCGGGGCGCGTCAGCCAGATGTCTATCCTGTACAGTGGAGTCCGCGGGCGTTGGGAATAACGCTCGTGACCGGTTTGGCGAGTGCGGTGTTCGTGGGGCACCTGCCGGTTGCGCCGTCGTAGCTTTGAAAAAGAGAATCTTACCTCTGTAGGACTATGAGGGCGGAAGTCGGTCATACTCCTCAGGTTCGACGTCTGGCGCCTGGGCTAAGGCGGCTTCATACTTCGCCCGGTTCCCACGTTTTGCTCGTTCTTTTAAGTAGGATTCGGTCATCAGGGCCGCCATCTTCTCCGCTACGGCGGTCGCAATGAACTGTTCAACTGTGATCCCTTCATGCTCTGCAAGTTCCTGTAAGTGAGTGTGAAGAGAGTTGGGAATTTGTACACTTAGCGTACTCATGGTAATGCTCCGATGTGTTGTAAGAACGTTCCTGGGTCAATAGTTCGTATGCCAAACTGTTCTACCCCGGCAAAGTCCCGTGCATTGTAGGTGATGATAAACTCACATCCGGCTTTGACAGCGAGTTCTAAAACCATATCGTCTTTCGGGTCCCGTAAGAAGGGACGCCACAAGAAGAAGATCGGGTGATGCGTGGCCACCGCGCAATGAAAATCGATGATGGCTTCGACCGCTTCTCTCGTGACCTGGAGGCGAGGCAGTTCTCGCAACAACACGGCTTCATACTCGAAGACCAGGGGAACAGAGAGGTGCAGATCAAACTGTTCTGTGCCCACCTGGGAGAGCAGTCGAAACGCACTCCCGCGTCTGGAGCGCAGTCCAGCAACGAGGACGTTGGTATCAATGACAACTTGCGGTATGACCACTTGAACATGGTAAACAAGGCGACGTTAGAAGGCAACATTGTTCCCGAACAGGAAGCCTAACCAACGAGTCGATCGCGCTCTGCTTCACAATCTATCTCGCCCGGCGAAGAAGAACGAGAACAATAAAATCTCGAGCAGTATTCACCCATAAGCTATACATTGTCAAGTCTTTCTTTGTACAAGTAGCCCGCGATTTTGGCGGTGTATCCAGATATCAGCCCGTAATCTCTCAGGGGGCTAAGCCAAGGTTCTTGACAATGAGCAACAGAATAGAGTAGGGGGAGTTAGTGCTACATGAAGGGGGGATGGATATGTGTTTTCACAAGCAACTTTTGACGGCTGTCGTCGCTCTTGCCGCCTTTGTGGCAACCAATGGGGCCGCTCTAGCAGATGAGGTTGTACAGTTAGCTCTGACCCCCTCTACTCCAGTGCTAGCCGCATGCATGCCCGACGCCACGCTGGATGTTAAAGTAAAACTCACTACCGATCGAACCGGCTTCGATCGTTTCGAGATTCGCGCCCGTCACCTGCCCCCCGACCGAGACTTTACGGTCTTCTTACTTGAAAAGGCTGGAGCCCCGTTCGGCGCCGCCGAGTATATTGGCGACTTCAGCACCAACAAGCGCGGAAATGGCCGTAACACCTTCAGGCTCATCGTGCAGGAAGCTTTTTCATCTACAATCGTTGACGGCGTTCGCACGCGTGTCGACCTCAATCGGATCGGTGTCTGGTTCGCTGACCCTGAGGGGGATGACTTCTGCCTGGGGGCTGGCAGCCCGGTTACACCGTTTGACGGTGACAACCAGGCTGGCGTGCAAGCCTTCAACTCTGCTAACGCTGACCCGCTGCCCGCCCCATAAACACCTTAGGTTCTAGCTTTCCTGTCGCTCGACCGGGCGTGAAAGGGGTGACGTCTGGGTTTCGAGGGGCAAGATATTGAAAAGTCGGTGGGGTGAAGGGCTTCGCTAATCGGGGAGATTGCACAGACGTCCTGGCGGGGCGTCTGTGCAAAAGGAGATATGGTCAACAGGACCGAGCGAAAACGGCCAACCTCAGATGATCCCGCTTTCTTTTAAGTTGGCTAGATCGACCTGGGAGAGACCCAAGAGACTTCCGAGAATGTCCCCGTTGTGCTGGCCCAGCAGCGGGGCCGGTTGTACATCCACTGGCGAGTCTGACAATTGCACGGCGCAGCCGGGCATGGTGAAACTGCCGCGCGTGGGATGTTCGATCGTGCGAATCATGCCGCGCGCCTTCAGATGCTCGTTGCTGAGGACGTCGCCGCTATCCAGTACCGCGCCACAAGGAACGCCAACTTCACCAAGAGTGCGCATGACTTCAAATTTGTCACGCTGGCGCGTCCAGGAGGCGATGATGTCAAACAGTTCATCGAAGTGGTGAGAGCGGGAGCGTACATCGCTGAAACGTGGGTCGGTAAGTACATCCGGCCGCCCAATCGCGGTGATGAGGTTTTCCCACATCTCTTTCGTGGTTGCGATGATATAGGCGTAATCGTTCGTGCCGCCCGGCGAGCAGGGATAGAGATCTGTAGGCGCAAGGCCCGCCACACGATTGCCGCGGCGTTGCGCCGGCACATCGCCCATATAATGTCCCATCATGCCGATGCGGGTCAGGTTGACGACAGCATCTTGCATAGCTACCTCGATCCGCTGGCCGCGCCCAGTCTTTTCTCTTTGCAGAAGCGCAGCCAGGATGCCCACCGCGCAATGAATGCCTGTGCCCGTGTCGCCGATGGTGGGGCCGGGTCTGAGCGGTTCCGTGTCTTGGGTGCCGGTGACGCTCATGGCGCCGCCCGTGGCCTGCGCGATCATGTCGAAGCTTTTATAGCCGGAGTACGGACCGTAAGTGCCGAACCCCTTCACTTGCGCGTACACAAGGCGAGGATTGATTTTGCTGACGACGTCGTACCCAAGTCCGAGTTCTTGCACAGCGCCCGGGCCATAGTTTTCTACGAGCACGTCGAAGTGTGGCACCAGTTGCTTAAAAATGGAAAGACCTTTCTCACTTTTGAGGTTGATGGAAATGCTCTTCTTATTCGCATTCAACAGCAAGAAGTACGGAGAATCGAGTCCTGGCTTCTCGCTCACGAGATAACGGCCCTGATCCCCGTTTTTGGGCGGTTCAACTTTGACGACGTCTGCCCCGAGAAAGGCAAGAAGCTCGGTGCAGGACGGTCCAGCTTCAAATTGAGTGAGATCGAGGATCTTAATATGGTCCAGCGCTTTCATAGGTCCCCTCCTAAGTACAACAGTGTAAATGTAATGTAGCTCTTTTACGAGACAATGAAAATCTTTCCGTCAAGAGAAAAAGCGAAAACGTGCGGTAGCTGTACCGACGCTTCTGTCTCTTCGGGTTCGTCCTCGTCATCTTCATCCTGGGGGTTGTCAGAGCCATCTGAGGCGCCTGAGCCGTCATCTTCGTCGTCCTCGTCATCGTCCGCGTCTTCGTCTGAAGGGGCGGCTTTCTTTTTGTTGCTCGGCGCGTCTTTTTTCGGATTTTCCTCTGGCGTGTCAGACTCAGAAAGGTCTGTGGCGGTTTGCGTAGAGGGAACAACCGGCTCCTCTTCTCCCCCCGTCACCGACGCGCGCTCGGCTGCTTGCGCTTCTTTGCTGCTCAGGGACAGTTCGCCCTCAATGGCTTCCGCTTTGTGAACCGGGGCATTTGTGAAATGGAGCCGACCTTGAGGATCCGTCCAACGGTAAATGTTTTGTCCGGTGACCGGAGCTGAACAAAAAATTAAAGATAATGACGAAATGATCACGAGAGGACTCTGTTTCACGACACCACTCCATGAGGAAAAAATCTTTGCCCATAGTGACATAAGCAGAGGAGAGGATGCAACAGAGCCACAGCTCATGTTAAAAAAAAGATATGGCCAATCGCAAGGGTGAATCAGAGAAGAAAAAGACCGTGCGCACCCGCCGTCCTGCGCCATTGCATCAAGGTGTTTTGGATGAGGCCGTAGCTCGACTGAGCCTGCGCGATGTGACGGTGAAGCCCATGTTTGGCGGCCTGTGTTATTACGTGGTCGGGAGACCCTTTGCTATCCTCTTAGGCTCGTCGCTTGCGCTTAAACTGCCCGCCGTGCAGCTCCGCCAAGCCCGCGCTCAAGGCGATGGCGACGTGTTTCATCCGGGCGGGGGCGACTTTGCTATGCGTGAATACTTGGATCTCAGTGAACATGCATTGATGGATGAGGAGCGAATCGACACTTATGTCCAGGCGAGTTACCGCTTTGTTGCCGGACAGGGGCCCGCTGAGGAGGAGCTGAATTGGGGAGATTTATTGCAGGGGAGAGCCGAATTGTACCAACAAGCGAAGCAGCGCAAGACGTGAGGAAAGCTGGTTTGAGCGGTATGAGAATTTCTTTTCGTGCCCAGGCAGAGCCTGGGCACGAGGACGCGATATTTTACAATCCTTGTCTTTTTTCTTTAGCGCCGCAGGGCAGGGAGCACGGCCTCCATTCCCTGTTCGCGGGCAACCTGCTCTAGTGCTTGCACTTGGGAGCGCCAGTAGTCTCGCTCGATATGGAGTTTCGCCCGGTCTTTTTCGGAGAAATCGCCAAGCATTTCCCGTCGTCGCAGCTCACGTTGTGCGTGGTGATAATAGGTGTTGGCCACCAACAAGTCCGGTTCTTCCGTGAAGCCAAAGCGTTGATGCCAGGATCGACTCTCTTCGTTGCCGAGGAAATATCGGCTTTCCAGCGTTTCCACTTGCGACGAGTAAAGGGCGTTGCTCACCGCCGACACGAGAGCAGTGGCGATTCCTTTTCTGTGCCAGCGCGGGACGATGAACAAGATGTCTAGCAACAGGGGTCGCCCCTTGCTTTCTGTGATCAAGGCCGCCCCAACAATGTTTTCTTTATCGGCGACGGATGGCGTCTCCACGGCGATCCGCGAAGCAGCAAGGAACTGTCCTCGCTGCTCAGACAATATATCCTGAATGTCGTCCTTTGCCGCCGTTTGGATCTTTTCTAGATCCCAATCACAGAAATCAAAGGCGTCGCGAAACGCTTCTACATATCCAGTAATGAGCTGCTGCTCATCTTGTTTAGTGACTGGTCGTATCGTGCAGGGAGTATGAACAGGGCGTAGCTGCACGGGGCACGTCGCCGTGACAGCTTGCCAGCGTGGAGAGATATGCGCCTGCCCATCCCAATACTCATGCTTCCAGCCGAGCTTCATCGGCATGAGCTGGAATTCTTCCCAGGTCATTGGTAGATGTTGGCTATGCATAATTGCGAGATTGAGATTTTTGGCGGTGGGCAACGCCGTCCTTTTGCCCACCTTGCTTTACTCAGTCTTCAGTACTCGTTACTCAGTCCTGCTTACGCCGTCGGAAACCCGTACAGTTGAGCGCAGTTGTCGTGCACGATCTTGCGCGTTTCACTTTCGGGAATGGAGGCGAAGTTGCTCGCGACTTTCTTGCGCGAGAAAGGCCACACGCCTTCCGTGTGCGGATAGTCCGACCCCCACATGAGGTTGCTCGCGCCCATGATTTCACGCGTCAGCACGCCGGCGCGATCGTCCTCAAACGTGGCGTAAAATTGGCGACGGAAATACTCGCTCGGCGTTTCCGGAAGGCGCGGCTGCATCCAACCCTTGTGGTCTTGCCACCAATGATCCATGAACTCTAATACCGCGCCGATCCAGCCGATGCCGCTTTCAACCAACGCCCATCTGAGTTTAGGGAACCGCACCGGAGCCCCGCCCCAAATCAAGCGTTGCAGCCTGTCATTCATTTCCAATTTGACAAAACCAATAATTATGCCGCCCGCACCTGGACCGTGCGCGCGACCGAACGGGTCGCGCCCGCCAATGTGCATGCTGGCGACTACTCTCATATCTTGCATGGCCGCCCATAACGGGTCCCAGTCCGGCAAGTTGTAGGGACGATCATCGACCCACGCCGGCAGCATCACACTGACCAGGCCCAACTTGGCGCAGCGCTCGGTTTCCGCGATTGCCCATTCGATGGGGCCGCGGCACGGCAACATGCCGACCCCCTTGAGTCGATCAGGGTACGGTTTACAAAATTCTGCGAGCCAATCGTTGTAGACTCGACAGCAGGCATATAAGTATTCCGGATCAGGCGCTCGTACGAGCGTGAGGCCCACGCCAGGATAAATGATCTCGCCTGAAACGCCGTCGATATCTTGGTCTTTCAAGCGTTCATGGGGATCCCAAGTGCCAGGGCGGTTGTCGGAATAGCGGTAGCCTTTCGGGGTGGGAATCTCCATCCCTTGCGCCTTGAGATCCTGCATGGGACCTTCAAACGCCAGCGGACGGGGATGGAGCCCATCAATGACGATGTAGTCTCCAGACTCATCAAGAGCTTCAATCCGCGGCGCTTTGTCTCGCCACTTCTTGTCCATACGAGTGGTCCAGAGGTCCGCCGGCTCGACAATATGCGAATCTGAGGAAAGTAAACGTTGCGTGTAGGTGTCGGACATGAGAACTCCTATTGTTTAGCAGAGAGCGGATGGCTCGCTCCCTACGGTCGCTCTATAGCTCGCTTCGCTCTATAGCATATGGCTTATAAGAGAAGCATGCCTTGCTATAGAGTGAGCGCAGCGAACGAGCCATCTGCCATAGAACGAGCGGAGCGAGTGAGCCATCCGCTGTAGAGCGAGCGTAGCGAGCGGACTATTGCAGTGCAATCTTGTTACACGTGCATGAGCCGATCTGATGGAGTTCGATGACGTTGCCAAAAGGATCCTGGACAAAGACCTGATCGGAGTTCGGGCCAACGAGCCCTTTAATCTGCCAGTGCCAAATGCCGCGTTTTTCTAGTTCTTCTTTGGCCTCGACGATGTTTTCCACAGCGAGAGCGACATGCGGGAGCGTAGGATCTTCTTTCTCGCTGCGCGCCATTGGCGACTTGCCGCCGTTAACGCCCATGAGGTGAATCTGTGTGGTCCGTTCTCCCTGGCCAATATACATCCAGAAGCCGGGGATTGTAGGGATATTAGGCCGGTGGGAATCAGTATGAAGTCCAAGCACATCGGTGTAGAAGTTCTTAGCCTTCTCCACATCCTCCGGGCTCGTGCCGATGCGAATACCGTGGTGGTGCAATTCAACAACTTTAATTGGCATAAAACGCCCTCCTATGAATTTACGATTGACAATCGTTATGAGCACTGTCATAGCATAACGCTCCCGGGTCCGAGAAGAGAGCTACTCGTCTACTCGGGTAGTAGTGCAGTTTCTTGGCCTTTGGTTCCCTGCCTTATAACGATGGCGTCGTGTTTTCCGTAGGGGCGTAGCATGCTACGCCCCTACAAAGACCAAACTGAACCACATACCTCTGCTCGTATCAGGTTGTCCATTTGCTAAATCCATGGTAGAGGCGGGAAGATTCTGAGCGTCACGCTTTGGCTGCCATAGGTAAGGAGGGGACATGTTTGGGCCAGTCCGTTACCGCATTGTCGGTCTTATTTTCTTGTTGGCCCTGATCAACCATATTGATCGCGCGAACATTTCTATTGCCGCGCCGGTCATGATTCGCGAACTGGGGTGGAATGAAGCGCAGTTCGGCGTGATCTTCTCTGCGTTTCTCTGCGGATATCTGACCATTCAACTCCCCGGAGGCTATTTGACCGATCGATTTGGCGGTCGGTTGATTCCTTGGCTGTGTCTCGGCTGGTCGGTGGCGACGCTCCTGACGCCGCTGGGCGCGGCTGGCTTTCCGTTGATGCTCACCTTGCGTTATTTCGTCGGTGGGTTTGAGGCTCCGATTGTGCCGGCGATGAGCGCTGCGAACGCTGCTTGGGTGCCGCGGCACGAGTTGGCGCGGGCGCAGACGGTGATTCCAGCAGCACTCAACGGCGGCATCATGATTGGTTATCCTTTGGTGACGGCGATTACCCTGGAATTTGGTTGGCCGTGGGTGTTCTACTTATGTGGCGGTATCGGTATTGTCTGGGCGTTTCTCTGGCTAGGGCTTGCTGCGAGTCGACCGGAGGAACACCCAGCCGTGACTCCCGCGGAACTTGCTTATATTCAGAGTGAGCGGGTAAAACCAGCAACAAAACACGATGGATGGGGCGAGGTGTGGCGCTCGCCTCGTGTGTGGGCCTTGGCCTTCTCCTACACGCTCTGGGTGTACAACATGTGGCTGATGGCGTCCTGGCTGCCTTCGTATCTTGTGCGTGGGCGAGGATTTTCGGTGGGCGAGATGGGCCTTTGGGGCGGGGCTATCACCGGCGCTGCACTCGTAGGAACGGTCGCTGGCGGTTGGCTCTCCGACCGAATCTTACGTCAGGGCCACAGCGCCGACCGCGCCCGAAAAACCCTCCCTCTGATCAGCATGTTGCTTGGTGTTCCGTTCATGGTGCTTGGAGTGAGTGTTGAATCCGGAGGGCTCTGCGTTGCCTTGCTCATGTGCGCTCGGCTTTTTAACGATACAGCTTTGGGTGGGTTTATGAGTCTCCCAACCGAGATGAGTCCTCGCCATATCGGCGCCATTTGGGGATGCATGAGCACTTTTGGCAGCCTGGCCGGCGTGGTTGCCTCTATGTTTGCGGGCTACCAGGTGACAGCGACGGGCAACTGGGCGTTGCCGTTTTATACTGCCGCTGGCTGTATCGTTGTGGCTGCAGTCATCATGGCATTGGGTGTATCAGCGCAGCCTTTGTTTGCGGAGGAATCCGAACGCGTTGGAGCAGCCCGCCCCGCATCGGTGATGCATTGAACGATGGGTGATGTAAGCGGATTTATCTCCGCGTCGCGACGAGAATGCCGCTGATCACAATGGCGCCGCCAATAAGATGAGAGGATGTAACAGGCTCGCCCAAAATGAAATAGGCAATGCCGATCGCCATGACCGGAACAAGGTTAAGAAATATACCTGCGCGGCTTGGTCCCACCACAGCAATAGCGTCATAGAACCAGAAGTGAGCAAACGATCCTAGCGTGCTCTGATAGGCGATTGCCGCCCAGGACGCCCAGGAAACATCCGCGAAGTGCCATTGGTCACGTTCGAAGAAGCAACTTCCTAAAATCAACCAGAATCCGCCTGCCATATAGGTGAAAGTTGTCGCCGCCAACGGCGAGACATATTCCATCAGCCTCCTTCCATAAATGGAGTAGAGGCTCCAACTCAGTTGCGTGCTGAGGAGGATGATATCACCGCGATTGTATTGACTGTGAGAGACAACTTCCCACGAGCCGCGAGTGATAATAACCGCCACGCCGATAACAGAAAGCAGGATGCCGACGACTGAGCGGCTCGGTAAGCGTTCCTTGAGAATCACGACAGAAAGCAACGCGAGCGAGACGGGTGAGGCGGCGTTGAGTAACGCTGCATTGGTGACGGTGGTCAGCCGTAACCCGTAATAGCTGCCGCCTGTGCTCACCAAGTATCCGCAAAAGCCAAGGGCAAAGATGCCGGCGACTAGTCGAGGGCTCCACGGAATCGGACGTGAATCACGCCGTAGATACAGTGACAGCAACGATGAGCCGATCACCATGCGGATTGCTGCAATCGTCATCGGCGGCACGCCGCGCAAAGCAATCTTGCCAGTCGGCATCAATCCGGCCCACACCATTGTCACTAGTGTCAGCAGCAGAAACGCTCGTGTCTCGCGCGATACCTGCATGAAGAGGAGCACTCTAGCAGAAAACTGAGGGGAAGAAAAAGCAGGGGAGCTGAGCCCCTGCTCGACGGCATGGCATAAAGTCGGGGTGTCATTGCGAGTGAAACGAAGTAATCTTTGCCCGAACACAGAGATTGCTTCGTCGTGGAGCCTGTCCTAAGCAAAGCGCAGCGAAGTCGAAGGACTCCTGCTCAGAAACAAAATGGACCTGTTCAGCCCTCTTCGTCCCGGAGGGACGGACGAAGGTAGCCAGGTCGTTTACGGCCTGGGTCTATGGCCCCCACCGTCACCGCGTCACGACGTGACGCGAAGGGCGGCCCATGGTTTTGCACCCGGCCTTCAAAGGCCGGGCTACCTTCAGGCGCCGCGCTGCGGCTGTTTCTGTTCGTGTGTTGGGTGCATAGCACTCTGGGTGACTCGCAATGACAGTATTCTTCTCGTGCCCAGGCTCTGCCTGGGCACGAGGATACGGAGCGCCTGTTGTGTCTGCCTCGCTTAACTGCAACGCAGCAACTTGCCCGAGTAGACGCCGGTCTCTTTCGCGTTCTCGAAGGTGACTTGCCCGTTGACCATGATCCAACGATAGCCTTCTGGTCGCTGCACCAAACGTGACCCATTATCCGGCGGCACGTCGTACACAAACTCCGGGTCCTTAATCGCTAACTTCGCTAGATCATAGACCAGAATATCTGCGGCCATCCCTTCCCGCAGACAGCCGCGATCTTTGAATCCTGCTACCCAGGCCGGCATATAGCTCAAGTGATAATGGGCTTGCTCCAATGTGATCTTTTCGGTGTCTCGCACCATCCAGGTCAACAGATCCGTGGGGTAAGAGCCCAGGTTCTGGAACTTGGTGTGCGCCCCGCCATCCGAGAAGCCGGCTACCGTCCGATGGCTGAGCATCTCTTTGCAGTTGTCAGGATTCTGATTTCGGGTTGGGGTCAACCACTGCGTCTTCCAATTGTCCGCCGCCGAGACATCCAACAGTGCGTCAATGACGTGTTTGTTTTCTGCTTGCGCGATCTCTCGCACCGACCGATCTTGGTATTTGCTGCGTAAATCATCGCGGGAGATCTTGCGACACACAAATTCGGCAATGTCGCCCAGCACCTTCGGTTGTTTGCTGCGATCATACTCGGCCTTCATCGCTTGCCGCAGCGCAGCGTTATTCAGTTTCGTGGTGCGTTCTTCTGGGGAGCCAAGCGTTGCTTCGCGCCATGAGTCTACATTATCGAATAGATTCCACTGATCGATGAAAGAGAAGCGGAAATTGGCGCGGATCGTCACCGCGTGCCCTACCAAAGGCACGCCCTTTTTGTTGTATTCGTCCACCACGCTCAGCATGGTGCGGAACACTTGGGGTCGATCGTCGATCGCCGCGATGGCGTTGAAGATCAACGGTTTGTTGCTTGCCTGGGCAAGCTGTCCGCCAAAATCCATATCTCGCCGAGGACCTTCGACGCCTTCATCGATAGCACCTGACACCTGTGCAAATTGAATTGTGCCGCGGTCATGCTTGCTCATCGCTCTGGCCAGGTTCAGATAGAATTCATCAGACATAATATCCGAGACCATGAGCGTCCCATCGTAGTCCCGCTGCACGGACGCGCCATAGCCTGTGAGACGCTGCGCTGCCCAGCCGTTCGCGCCTGACGCCATGGCCTCATCCAGCACTTGGATGATTTCCGCCATCTCTTTTTCATTTGGTTGGCGGCTCTTCGCTTGATCCCATCCGCCCATGACGTAACTGACCAGCGGGGTGACTGGAACAAGCTGGATCATGTTGACGCCTTTGGGCAGCCGATCAATGTGATCCATCCATTGCGGGAAGGTTTCCCAGGTAAATGGCATGGTCGCTTTCATCGCCTCATAAGGAATCGCTTCATTGCGCTCCATCGACCACATCGAACGGTCGGCGTCCTTGTGACGCACGGGCGCAAAGCCAAACCCACAGTTGCCATTGGTGACCGAGGTCACTCCGTGCCAGCTGCCGATAGAGCACGAGGGATCCCAGTGGATTGGAGCGTCGTAGTGACAATGCAGGTCGATCACGCCCGGAGCGACAATCAGCCCGCTTGCATCGAGCACCTGTTTGGCATCGCTGCTTTTGAGGTGACCAATTTTGACGATTACACCTCCCTTGATGCCGACGTCGGCTTTATAGGGTGGGAGCAGTGTCCCATCGACAATCGTACCGCCTTTAATAATGGTATCGAACTCCGCCATAACGAACCCTCCTTTTTGGGTTGGAATGTGTTGACGACAGAGCAACAAATACACGAAGGCGACAGAGCAGCACGGCTCGCTGGGGGAAGGAAACACCGAGATAAGACCGACCTGTCATGGCAATGGGGCCCTCCAGCCCAGGGGCTCATGAAACTCTTCGTCCCGACCGCAGGTGTCCATCCGGATATACTCCTTCCCTCTACCACCTTATGCGCTATCGTCAAGAGGCGCGGTCTTTCGCTTGCTCTTTTTTGCGGCAAGGCGTCTCTTGCTGAAACGGGGACAACAGGAGTAAAGGAAAGGAACGCGCCTTCCATAAGGAGCTGCATGCTCATATTTGTGGGAGAGGGCTGTAGCGAGGGAATCGTTGCAAGAGGGACCAAAAATGGCATGGCCAGTACGCTACAAGATCGTCGGTCTACTCACTCTGGGCACTATGATCAACTATATCGATCGCGTGAACATTTCCGTGGCGGCGCCGGACATCATGCGCATGACTGGCTGGGACAAAGCCCAGTTTGGGATGGTCTTCTCGGCCTTTCTCATTGGATATGCGCTCTTGCAGTTTCCTGGGGGGGTGCTGGCGGACCGCTGGAGTCCGCGGAAAGTGCTGGCGTTTTCTTGCGTCGGCTTTTCGCTGTTTACCGCGCTCACTCCTTTGGGGCAACAGGCGTTGTTTCTCTTGCTTGTCTTCCGTTTTCTGGTCGGAGCGTGTGAATCTGCTAGCTTGCCGTCGTTGACTTCCCTCAACGCCCGCTGGACGCCGCGTCATGAGTTCAGTCGAGCGCAAACCATTGGCATCTCTGGGGCTGCGCTCGGACAGATGCTTGCTTATCCGTCAACAGCCTGGATTATCGAGCATTTTTCCTGGGAGGCGGTATTTGTTGTGAATGCGGCTATTGGTCTCTTGTGGGTGCTCCTTTGGTTGTCTTACGCCACTGATACGCCGCGTGAGCATGCGGCAGTGAAGGCAGAGGAACTCCAGGAAATCGAGCGAGGGCGTGCGCCGGTAGAGACACAGGCGTCGACCTCAGTCCGATCGATTCTGAAGTCGTCCTCAGTGCTGTGTCTGTGCCTCAGCTACATGCTGTTTGGTTTTATCGCGTGGGTCTTCATCTTGTGGTTTCCTACCTATTTGGTGGAGGCTCGCGGATTGTCGCGTATGCATATGGGGCTCGTGGGCATGCTGCCGACCGGGGCCAGTTTCCTCGGCATCATCAGCGGCGGGGTCCTTTCTGATTACCTCCTGAAAACCGGATGGAGTGTGCGGAGCGCTCGGGCCCGCATTCCAGGCCTCTGTGTCGGACTCTCGTTGCCGTTCTTGTTGGCAGCCGTCACCACCCCGTCGCTCTCCCTCGCTATTGTCTTGTTCGTCTGTTTCTATTTCACACTTTCACTCTCAGTTGCCGGGTTTTGGTCATTGCCGCTTGAGCTGGACCCGCAAGCGGTCGGGGCTATTTCTGGCGTCATGAACATGGCGGGCAACTGTGCCGGTATTTTTGGGCCGTTAACAGCTGGGATCATCGTCGCCCAGACAGGGAGCTGGACGCTTCCATTTTACTTAGTTGCAGCGTTAGGAGTGGGCTGTAGTCTGATCCTCGGTCTATTAGTGTCGGCAAAACCGGTTGCGCTGAGCGGCGCTCCTACAGTTGTCTCACTGCGTGAAGCGACTGAATAGCAAGCGCCACAAGAGGAATCTGGCTTCCTCAGAGGGATGACGAACTGCTACGACGAAGAGGATCAGCAGGTTCACAAACTCCACAGGTATGAGGATAAGGATATGGCTAATCACAACAAACCGCCTTTCCGAGCCGATCACGTTGGCAGCCTGCTGCGTCCCAAGAGACTGGTAGAGGCGCGCGAGAAGATGAAAAAGGGTGAACTGTCTATCAACGCGCTCAAAGCTTTGGAAGACGAAGCGATCCGCGAGGTCGTGAAGATGCAGGAGGAGATCGGCCTGCACGGTGTTACCGACGGTGACTTTCGACGCGATCACTGGTGGGTAGATTTTATTGAGGCGATCGATGGGGTCGCGATTGAGGGCGGTCTCCCGATAAAATTTCACAATGCCCAAGGCGACGTCGAATACGCACCGCCCAAAGCAGTCGTCAAAAGCAAGCTTGGCCGCTCCCGCGGTATTACCACGACGAGTTTTGCGTTTCTCAAATCGATCGTCAGCCGCGCGGCAAAACTCTGTGTTCCTTCGCCAACCCTTGTGCATTTCCGCGGCGGACGCAATGCGATAGACAGAACGGCCTATCCAGAGATGGAGACCTTCTTCAACGACCTCGCACGCGTGTACAACGACGAGTTTCAGGAGCTGAAACGTCTTAGCGGCGCATACGTGCAAATCGATGATACTAACTTGGCGTTCTTATGCGATCCGCGCCTACGCGAAAACACGGTCAAGATCGGCGAGGACCCGGATAAGCTGCCGGAGATTTACGCCAAGCTCATCAACCAAGCGATCGCCGGCCTCAAACCAGAGATGACGGTATGCATGCACCTGTGTCGGGGCAATTATCAAAGCTCGTGGGTGGCCGAAGGCGGCTACGAGCCGGTAGCCGAAGTGCTCTTCAACGCATTTGATGTAGACGGTTTCTTTCTGGAGTACGATAGTCCTCGGGCCGGCGACTTCGCGCCGCTCCGCTTTGTGCCCAAGGATAAAAAGATCGTGCTGGGATTGATCACGACCAAAACGCCGCAGCTGGAGAACCCAGACGCGCTGAAGCGCCGTATCGACGAGGCCAGTAAGTACGTGCCCCTGGAAAACTTGTGCCTGAGCCCACAGTGCGGGTTTGCGAGCGAGATGTATGGTAATAAAATCACCGTCGATGACGAGAAGGCGAAATTGGGGCTCGTGGTCAAGGTGGCGGAAGAAGTATGGGGGACTGCCTCATAGGAGAAAAGGAAAGTAGTTTGGTAATGAATCAATACAACAATGACCCAATGAAAAAATGACTCAATCTCATATGTGAGGAGGAAAACACTATGGCTCTCACACCTATTGAGTTGACACAAACATTGAGGGGGATGCTTGAGCAGCGTAAGTCCTATCGAGACCATCCCTGGGTTCAGCGTTACCTCAAAGGCGAACTCTCTCGCGCCCAGATCCGCACCTGGATCGAGCAGCATTACTGCACGGTAGGGGACGTGCACGACATCTTTGGGCCGATTTATGCCGGCTGCCCGGATCCTGAGGTGCGTGTCCGCATGTTGGAGAATCTGTGGGAAGAGGAGACGGGGAAAGTTACGGGGTCGGCCCCACACCGTGAGTTGATGTGTCGGCTGATTGAGGCGCTGGATGGATCGCGTGAAGAAGTCGCCCAGCTCAAGCCTCTGCCCGAAACAGTGGCGCGGCGGAGTTTCCTGCGGCTGATGGCGCGCACGCGTCCCTTCTATGAAGCGGTAGCTGCAATTAGCGTGGCTGGAGAAGCACAGTTTGGCGATATGGCGGAAACGTACGCCCGGACCGGGGAGGCGCGCTATGGCTTAAAACCGGAGGCGACGGCCTTTTGGTGGGTGCACGCCAAGGCGGATAAGGAGCATGGAGGCGCAGCTTTTGACATTGTTTCGCATTGGGCGCGGACAGACGCCGAGCAACAACAGGTGATCGAATCAGTCAGGCAGTCCCTGGACCTCGCCTGGTGTTGGTTTGATGGCTTCGTCCGGGCGACCGCGTGAACAAGCGGGAAAAAAGTGAAAAACAGTGAACCTGTGAGAAAAAGGAGAGTCGTATGACCATGCGGCAAAGCACCAAGCGTATTCTCACCACCCACTGCGGCAGCTTAGCACGTCCCTCGGATCTGCTTGATTTGATGAAGGCGAAAGTTCACGGCGAGCTGTATGACCACGAGGCCTATGCGAGACGAGTGCGGAGCGCGGTTGCCGAGATTGTCCGTAAGCAGGTTGAAACCGGCGTCGATATTGTGACCGACGGGGAGCAAGGCAAGCCGGGGTTCTTTACGTATGTGAACGAACGGCTGACCGGTTTTGCGCCTCAGCCCGGCGCTCGCTTCATCATGTTTGCTGATGAAGTCGCGGCTTTTCCCGAGTACTACGAGCAGTATTTCAGCCAGGCGATGCTTGGCGGAGCGGTCGCCCCTATGGTCCCGATGGTGTGCACTGGAGCTGTCAGCTATCGGGGACACGCGGCGGTGCGCCAAGATATCGATAACCTCAAAGCTGCGCTGACCGGGGTGAGTCCCGAAGCCGTCTTTATGCCCGCCGTGGCCCCAAGCGGCGTGGGCGCCAATGAATACTACCGCACGGAGGAGGAATACTTGCACGCCGTCGCAGAAGCCCTGCGCAGGGAGTATCAAGCGATTGTTGACGCCGGCTTTCTTGTACAAATTGACGACCCGTTCCTAACGGATGTCTTTAGCGATTCGTCTTTGCATAGCGCAGAGAAACGTAAGAGAGCTGAGATGTACGTGGAGGCGCTCAACCACGGCTTACGGGGAATCCCGGCGGAGAAGATACGCTTCCACACCTGCTACGGGATCAATGAAGGCCCGCGAGTCCACGACGCGCAATTAAAGGACGTAGTGGAAGCCATGTTAAAAGTGAACGCTGGTGCCTACTCCTTTGAAGCCGCCAATGCACGGCACGAGCATGAGTACCACATCTGGGAGAACGTAAAGCTACCCGAGGGTAAAGTGCTTATTCCTGGAGTGATTACTCATGCGAGCAACATTGTTGAACATCCTGAACTCATCGCCGAGCGCATCATCCGTTACGCCAAGCTAGTGGGGCGGGAGAATGTGATTGCCGGGGCCGACTGCGGCTTCTCGTCTCAAGCGACCTATCGTCCAGAGGTCCATCCGACCGTGGTATGGGCCAAATTTCAAGCATTGGCCGAAGGAGCCCGCCTGGCTACGCAACAGCTCTGGCGATAAGTTGAGCAGCTCTTGAGCGATAGAATATCTCCGCCGCCACGCCGGTGCGCCTGTCTCCGCCGAAGCTGCTCCTCGTCTTGCATTACCCTTAGCTCTGCACAATACTCAATGAAATTGCCTTTTCTCCAGACGCGAAAGAGGTTCAACAACGATGGCGGCAGTATCGACAACAGATCCCCAATTCCAATCGGCGATTCAGACCTGTGTAGTGGCGCTACACAAGCTGGCAGACTACGAACTCGATCCTCCTCTGCAACGGCGGCTACACGAATTGGGTGAACGAAAGGAGTTCCTCACTGCAACAGAACAGGAGGAATTACTCGCCCTTGTCGATTTCGTGCATAAACGCACGATTGAAAAACTAGAAGCCCAGACCGCTTTGACTCGGCTGCGCACGGCGATTCCAGGCGTATTGCCTGACCTATGAGCGCTGCATCTGAACAATTTCGCGAGGCGGTGATCAGACGCGCGGGTGGTCATTGTGAATATTGTCAACTTCCTGCGCAATTCCAGATCGGCGGCTTTGAAATCGACCATATTCTTCCACGGTCGCGTGGTGGGCAGACTGATTTGTCCAACGTGGCCTTAGCATGTCCTCACTGCAACGCGCACAAGTGGGTGCACGTCGATGGAGAAGACCTGGAGTCGGGACAACAGGTAGTGTTGTTCGATCGGCCCCAGGCTTGGAAAGAATTATCGGGTTGTTATTATTAGACGAAAAAATGAGAGCAGTTTATGACTTCTTGGGAACAGGAACTAGAAGGACTAAAGGCGCGTGTCGAGCGTCTTGAAACGACTGTCCGCCAGTTGACAAGCGATGAGCGCCAGCTAACACCGCCAGCACGGGACCCGCTCTCAAACCAAGAGCAAGTCCTGGCTTGGCTCAAGGCTGAGGGCCTCGTCCGCGACCCGACTCCCGAAGAACGTCGCTTGGCGGCTGACTGGGAAGCTTTGTCGGAAGAAGAAAAACGAATCCATATTCGTGCTATGCACAATCTTGCTCTTGATCCGCCCTTAAGCCAAACCATTCTTGAGAATCGCCATTGATGATATATGGCCTTCTACTACTTTGACGCTAGCGCCTTGGTCAAATACTACGTTACCGAGCCAGGCAGCACCTGGGTGCGTCAGCTCATCGAAGAACGCGAGACAGCGACTACCCAACCCCGTCATCTCATCCTAGTGGCGGAAATCACGCGAGTAGAGGTCGCTGCCGGTCTGGCCATTATTGAACGAGTAAACCGAATAACCAAGAGGGAGCGAGATCGAGAATACGCTCGCTTCACTGCCCAGCTTGTCCATCGTTATGCAATCATTCCCCTGACAACGGGAGATTTGGAAGCGGCAGCGGACCTCACTCAACGCCATCCTCTTAAGGCTTATGACGCCGTGCAATTGGCAGTAGCTATGCGTTATCACCATCTCTTGACCGCCTATCAGTTTGTCTTCGTTTGTGGCGACAGTGCCCTCCTCGCTGCTGCTCAAAGCGAAGGACTTGCCATCGCGAATCCTTTCGAACACGTCAGTCCCGAAGATGCGGTTGGTGGGTCCCATTGAAAGAGACTATCTGTTTCGTTGGACCCTGGACGAGCACCGTGCTTATTTATTCTCTTATTTTGTTTAATGGCTACCGACGCAAATATGAATCAACCATATGATTGACACGTATACGGAATTGCTTCGAGAGATTGCGAAGCTGGCTTCTCCACCGCCGGGTCATGTCCGGGTGTTCCGGGGACAAACAAAGAATTACGACAAGATGCTCCCCAGTGGGTTACGGGGGCAAATCCGGAGTAAATCAACTTGGCATTACTATGCTATGCGAATAGCGAAAGACCTATTGGTAACAGAGAATGAAGAACCTCACCCTTGGGATAGCAATTTGTTAACGTTCTCGGAAAAGGAAGCCATGTGGGTTGAGGCTATAGCGCAGCACTATGGGCCTGGGTCTCGTTTTTTGGACGTCACGCGGTCTCTGCATGTAGCGCTTTGGTTCGCGTTACATGCAACGCGACCTGTTAAAGCTGATAACACGCTCGGTCCGCCAGGGGCTAAGGATCCGGCGCAGGATGTAATATACACCGAATCTTGGACAGAATATTACAAATGGGATGCTGGGCCGGGATTCTTGTACGTCTTCGACGTCCCAGAATATCAGTCAGAGAATTCTCTACAGCATGGAGACCTACTAGATCTGTCGAAGGCTCGTCCAATATTTTCCCAAAGCAAACGGATTCAGGCTCAGGTCGCCTGTCTAATAGCGGCGGACCCCACGGTCGATTATGGTAACCTTAAAAGCTTTTTCGCCTGTGATCCAATTCAAGTACAATGGCCAATGTACGGTGCTCCACCGCTAGTTAACGCGTCTACCGAGGAAATATTTCCTGACCCTTCGCAGGATGCATGGTACGAGCGCTTCATTTCTCTTCCGCTCACCTATCAAGCTAAGGATGCTGGGAGCTTGAGCTTAGCCCGCCCTCTTGAGGTTACACTCTATTCCTACAGGGCACGCGACCAGATGATCGAAGTCCTTCGTCGGACCAAACACGTGCGTCCTACGCGTTTTGAGCAGTTGGATACACTGACGATGGATTTATCCAATAGCGTGTCAGGGCAGCGGTCCTCTTTTCACTTGAAGGAGGCGAGCCACATTCTGCTAGACACACCCATAATGAGTTGGCTGCCTGCTGCAAATTCGCAGAGGTGGAACCATGGGATTCTTGCTGGCGACATGAGTGACAACGTTGAGACGCTCGATCTGGCGACTAATAGACCTTGCGGCGCAGCGTCACTCACAAATGTATATTTCGAGTTTTGTCCCATGGAAGTAACCGGCTGGGAGCAACTCAGCAACCCGAACGGTAAGATTGAGTGGCTTGGTGGCGTGTGGATCGTGAGAGAAGGCGCATACTTCGCAGTTCAGTTTTTCCCGCGATGGTTGGCGAGTCGGAACGAAATTCAAACTGTGACAGACAGTTTCCGCTACGACTACTGCATGATTGATGGAAAGTTCTGGAAACAGTCTGCTGCAAAACTAATTTGGATGTCTGTTACCGGTGACAAGTCGTCCGATATGGCTTTCTTTACAGCGCTTGCTATCTTACGGTTACTATCGCCGGTGAAAAAAGCAGATCCGTTCCCGCTGGAAGAGAAGTCAGGAGAAAACGGGATTAGAGTGATGATTATCCCAGTTCGAGAGAGAGTTGCACGCCTCATGCGGGTATCCGACAGCGAGAACAGCCGCTTTTGGTACGTCGCTAGAGATGTTGTTTCTGGAGAGCCATTTTTCTTCGATCCTACAGCCTACTTAGGAACATTATTGCTAGAATCGCGTGTGCCTTGGTCCAAGGTTGATGCTTCTGATGTTCGTAAGGATATCATGGAGCAATGTTAGTATAGAGCGCAAGACTCTCTTAATCTGTTTCACATCTCTCTCTTGCAACAGCCTTTTTCCATCAAACAGAGCTGACAGTAGCGGCAGTGCAGCGAGCACGAACCGCCACTGTCGCCCACCATGCCCACCACTTTCTAGGCCTATCGCATACTGCACAAATTGTGATGTGTATCTCTCGACGTCTCAATTCGCTACGCCGCTTTCTTTGCTGTAACAGGCGCGATGGCGCGAAGACCAACAACAAACGCCTCCATCTCTTCCGGTTTTCCGATTGATATGCGCAACCAGTTTTTCATCGAGGGGAACTGGCGGCCCACTAAAATCTTGCGCTGACGAAAGGCGTCGATCACCGGCTGCACCTCGCCGTCCAGTTCGATCATGACAAAGTTCCCCTGCGAGGGAATATAACGGCGTCCATCCGCTTCTAATTCATTGTAGAGCCAGCGGCGGGTATCATTATTGAGTTTAGTCTGACGCGAGATGAGGTCTTCATCGGGAAGGCTTACCAGCGCAGCTGACAGCACAGCGGCGTTGGCATTATTCCATAATACGTGTTCGCGCATTTTCGCGATCATTTCTTTTGACCCGACTGCATATCCCAAGCGCATCCCCGCCATGCCGAACACTTTCGAGAACGTACGCACGACAATGACATTTGGTTGCTTATTCACCCATTCAAAGGCGCTGGCGCAGCGTGGGTCTTCAACGAAGTGATAGTACGCTTCATCAACGAGAATGGCCGCAGATTGCGGCGCTTGGGCAAAGAACGCCCCTAACTCTTCGCGCGTCACGACTGTGCCTGTCGGATTATTCGGATTGCAAATGTAGACTAGACCCGTTTGGGCGTTGCAAGCGGCGGCCATCCGCGGCAAGTCGTGGCGAAAGTCCGCTGTTTGCGGCGCCTTTACAGAGTCCGCATGGGTCACTCCTGCGTAGGTGAGGACTGCTTCGAAGGTGGGTTCCGCGACGACGAGGTTCTTTCCTGGGGCCAGAAACGCCATATCTGCAATGCGCAAGATCTCTCCTGAGCCGCAGCCAAGCAGCACGCAAGCCGGTTCGACCTTATGATACTGCGCGATCATATCAATCACTTGCTGTTCTATATGCCCCGAATAACGAGAAGCCCAACGTTGCGACTTTGTCATCGCCTCTAAGGCTTTTGCGGAAGGACCGTACGGGTTTTCGTTGGAGTTGAGTTGGATCACATCTTCGGGGACGCCAGGCGGCAGTCTCGCCTCGACGACAGAGCGCGTGAGCTTGGGCGCGAGCATGGCCGCTCCTACACCGGCGCCTACAAGACGAGCGAATTGACGGCGGGAGAACATCGAATGCAGCATAGTACACCTCGCGAGACGAATGAGTGGGACAAATTTACCGAAGGAACAACGTTGCAAACTTTACAACCCTATTATCTATGCCCCACCTGTGTTTGCCTGGCAATAACCCGCGTCCTAACGACAGGCAAGAGAGCCGCTGCCTTGTGGTGTGGTCTAAATTCCAGGCGCTGTTGGGCAAGTGTTATAGGGGAGACGTCCTCCCTACTTTTCCCCTGGGGAAGGCGCACTCGGAGCTTCCTTGATGGCCGTCACCAAGAAGAGGCGCGCCGTCAGCTCCAGCATCCCCTCGATGGTCAGCACCCGGCCACGCCGCTCAGGCTGCAGCAGCGACGCCAGCAGGGCGGCCGACCCACTAAAGCGCACTTGGCGCAACACCAGCGCGTCAAGCACTTGCGCGCGTTCGGCGCTCGTCAGTTCCTCGACTCGCCCGACCCGCAAGAGCAACGGCGTATCTTGCACGATGATGGGGACCGTGAAGAGGTCCTCGCGCTGCGCCGCCTCCAGGGGCACCAGCGTGCCCGAGATCCGCAGGTGCATAAGACCCTCGCCCGACTGCGCGCGCACGAGCCCTGCCCCGCACACCACGAGGAGCAGGGCGCTGAATGTCCATAATCTCATTGTTTCCCTCCCATTGTTAAAGAATTGCAACCTCCACTCCTCACTGCTGATCTAGCACCGCCAACAGCGCCTTGGCCTCTTGGAAGTCTTTCGTCTCAAAGCCTTCGATGAACCAGGGGTAAATCTCGGTCAGCCCGTGCCTGGCTTCGTCGTTCTTCCCTTGACTCTGCCACAGCCGGCTCAAGCTCCTCACCGTCCGCAGCTCCAACGAGTTGGCCTGCTGCTGTCGAGCAATCGCGATGGCCTTCCAAACACAGTCCTCCGCTTCCTCTTCAGAAACCTTCCTCCGCTGTGCTCACTCCGCGCACGATTTTCGCTCCCAGTCCACCTCACGTATGTAGTCGGTTTCTCGCTGCCGTACAAGGCGCATGCTCTCGCCCTTCAGGCTTAAGCGGCTAGCCTCGGCTACGGCTTGGGGGTCCGCTGTCTTCCAGCGCATCCTGCACTCCGGCCTACACCGCGGGGCGTAGCTCTGCTCCCTTGCGACAGCGGAAGGGTTAGTCGTCGAAAATCCTAATAGACCTCAATGTGGCAACGACTCCAGGAGATGGTGTTGATTGCATATGAGCTTGCTCCTGAACGCTCACAGTGCTAGGACGCATGGGAAAAGGAGGACCTCGCGAAGGTCGAGACCACGGATAAAGGGGGACCTGTATGCGTGTTGCGTTCGATATCGGCGGCACATTCACCGATGTCATCGTCCTTGGAGATGACGGGCAGCTCACCACCGCCAAGGTGCTATCACTCCTTGATCGTGTGGGGGAGGACATCGTCGCTTGTGTCCAGCAAGCATCCACTGCGCCTCGGGTGGAAAACTTTGTCCACGGCACCACGATCGCCGCGAATGCGGTGATCGAGAATAAAATCGCTACGACAGGGCTCCTGACGACCGAAGGGTTTCGGGATGAGCTGGAGATGCGCGGTCAGCGTCGGCCCAACATTTACGATGCAGAGTGGGACCGCCTGCCGCCGTTGATTCCTCGCGAGCTGCGCCTGGAAGTGAAGGAGCGCATCCTAGGAAACGGCGCCGTGGAGCATGCGCCTGATCCCCAGGAAGTGCGAGTGGCGATTCAGAAACTGCTTGCCCAAGGCGTAGAAGCAATTGCAGTCTGCTTTATCAACTCATACTTGAACCCGGTTCATGAACAACAGGTCGGCAAGCTGATTGCCGAGATCGCTCCACAGACTGTAGTTTGTCTCTCTTCCGACATTCATCCGGAAATCCGCGAATACGAACGCATGAGCACTACAGCGATTAACGCGGCGCTGATTCCGGTGGTGGCCAATTACATGGACCGCTTAGAGCGGCATCTTTCTTCTTACAGCGACCGCTTGCTCATCATGCAATCGAACGGCGGCATCATGACTGCGCAGAGTGCGCGTCGCCGCCCCATCTACATGATCGAGTCCGGTCCCGCAGCGGGGGTGTTAGCTGCTGCCCGTCTCGCTCTGGAAGCTGGGGCAACGCAGACGCTTTCCTTTGACATGGGCGGCACAACCGCGAAAGCGTGTCTCATAGAAAACGGGATGCCATTGGAAAAACCGGGCGGCGAAGTCGGCGGCGGGGCAACTGTGGCGACGCGACTCTTTGGCGGCGGGGGCCATGCCTTACGTGCGCCTTCACTTGACATTGTTGAAGTTGGAGCTGGGGGCGGCAGCATCGCCTGGATCGATAGCGGCGGCGCACTGCGAGTCGGACCCCATAGCGCCGGGGCTGAGCCTGGACCGGTCTGTTATGGTCGTGGCGGGCAGGAGCCGACCGTCACTGACGCGAATGTAGTGCTTGGTTACATGAACCCGGATAGCATTGCCGCCTCGACGCTGCGCATCAATCGCGACGCAGCCTGGAACGCCATTAACGAGAAGCTCGCCGCACCTCTGCGACTCGATCCGCTCCAAGCCGCATACGGCATCACGCAAGTGGCTAACGCCACAATGATGCGGGCGCTGCGCGCCGTTTCCACCGAGCGCGGACGTGACCCGCGCGAATTCGCGCTCATTGCCTTTGGCGGGGCCGGACCGATCCACGCCGCCGAACTGGCGGGAAGTCTGGGGATGAAACAGGTCTATGTGCCGATGTACCCTGGGTTGTTCAGCGCCTTAGGCTTGTTGCTGGCTGATTTTCGGCATGACTACCTGCGTAGCGCGGTGCTGCCGTTGCCCAAGGTCGATCCGGCAGCGATCCTCCGGCTTTACAAGGAGATGGAAGAGGGAGCGCGGGCGGAAATGCGGCTCGAAGGCGTGCCCGAGGCGGCGGTGCAGTTCGAACGGTGGGTGGATCTCAAATACGGCTATCAGATTTCTGAACTGACTTTGCCGTTCCCGACGGACGCTTCCGACGCTGATCTGCGCTCGGCTCTCACGCGCTTGTTCACCGAAGCGCATCACCGCGAGTTTGGTTATAGCCGGGAGGACCCTATTGAGTTGGTGAGCCTGCGTTTGCGGGCGACGGCTACTGCAACACGTCTACGCTTTGCCGACTTGACAGACGCGCATGCGCAGAATGGGCATGGCGGCTCTTCGGCGTCAACGCGTCAGGCGTATTTTGGTCCACGACATGGATTATTGACAACACCAATCCGCAAGCGAGGAGACATTGACAAGCTGATCAATGGACCGCTGATCGTGGAGGAGCCGGACACTACGGTTGTGGTTCCGCCCGAGTGGCAAATTCAGCGTGATGGACTAGGAAACCTCATCTTGACTAGCAAGTGATTCAGCCGAACAGAACAAGGAGAGCTTATGGAGCGCGCATTTGATCCCATTCTCGTCGAAGTCATGAAAAACGAGCTAGCGGCCATTGCCGAGGAAATGGCGATCGCGGTGTGTAAGACTGGTCGCTCAGCAATGGTGCGGATTGGCGATTTTGCTGCGGCCATTAGCGATGGTCAGGGACGTTTGCTGGGTCCTGGCTACGCTGCGCCTTTTCAAATCGGCAACTTTATTGAACTCATGCCGTACGTGCTGAAGAAATGGGGGAGCACGTTCAAACCTGGAGACGTCATTGTCGTGAATGATCCCTACGCGGGTATGGGACACATGCCCGACACCGCCGTCGTGGTCCCAGTGTTTTGGAAAGAGAAGCTCGTGGCGTTCAATCTATCCTATTCGCATCATACCGACGTGGGTGGTCGTTTTCCGGGCGGCTTCAGCAGTCAATGTAGTGAGAGTTTCGAAGAAGGGCTCCGATTACCGATTGTCAAAATTTACCAGGAAGGCAAGCGCAATGACGATTTGTTAGAAACCGTGCTCGCTAATGTCCGTGCGCCGGAAGAATGGGTCGGCGATCTCGAAGCAAAGGTAGCAGGCTGTTGGCGTGGCGGGCAGGAGCTTGGGGCGCTGCTCGACAAATATGGCGTAGAAACCTTTGCGGCGTGCTGCGACTACATGATTGACTTCGCGGAACGCGAAGTGCGAACAGCGATTCGTGCGATTCCAGACGGAGAGTATGTACACGAAGATGTCTTCGAGGATGATGGCTTCGGCAACGAAGCGGCCCTCCCGCTGCGGCTAGCGATCAAAGTGCAGGGAGATTCCTTGATCGCCGATTTTACCGGCACCGCGCCACAGCAGAAGAGCGCGCTGAACAACCCAATCAGCCTGACCAAGGCGATGGTGTATGGCGCGCTCAAGGTGATCACGAGTCCGGATGTTCCTGTCAATAATGGCTTCGTGCGTCCCATTCAAGTGATTGCGCCACATGGGTGTCTGCTGAACCCAAAGTTTCCAGCAGCGGTTGGTGGGCGGGGGCCGGTAGTGATTCGCCTGTTCGACGTGGTGTTTCGTACGTTGGCCAAAGCGCTGCCGGAGAGAGTACCGATTGCCGGAGAAGCCGGAGATGTTTTGCACTTTACCGGACAGACAGAGGAAGGGCGGCACTTTGCGGTGATGGACCTGGTCTTTGGCGGTTGGGGGGGCCGACCCCGAAAAGACGGTATTGACGGTGTAGCGCCGATGGGCTTCGGCTCGTATGGCGCGGTGCCAGCGGAAATATTGGAGCGAGAATATCCGCTGGTGGTCGATCGTTTTGGTTATCTACCGGACAGTGGCGGACCTGGTCAATATCGGGGCTCACTTTCCGTGGTGCGGCAGTGGCGGTTCTTACAGCCGGGGCACGCGATGGTGCGCACCTGCCGCTTGAACTATTCGGAAGGATTAGCTGGCGGACAACCGGGGGGATTGTCAGACAACATCTTAAACCCAGGACGGGACGACAAGGCGCTTCCGCGTCAAACCCACATGCATCTCGACGTACAGCCTGGGGATACGATCTACCATGTCATCAGCGGCTCTGGCGGGCACGGCAATCCATGGCTGCGGGCGCCAGAGATGGTGTTGGCGGATGTTAAAGGAGAGAAGGTGACCATCCCCGGCGCTCGCGAACAATACGGCGTGGTGATCGATCCGCAGAGCGTCAGTATCGACTGGGCGCAAACGACGCAGCTGCGGCAGAATCGTCAGGCGTAGTAGGGGCACGGCGCTGTCCATAGATTGGAACTTAAAGAGCTATCAATACTGAAGCTGCACTGGTGGGTCCCTTCTCCCTTGCGGGGAGAAGGTCAGGATGAGGGGAATGACCATTTAACACCCCTCACCCTAGCCCTCTCCCCCAAGGGGCGAGGGGATCGCCAAGGAGCATATGAGGCAAATGTCTTCAATTGGAACCGGTGATTATTCCTTCACTGACCGCTTAAGCTAACCGAAAGAACTCAACCGCATTCCCTGCCCAGATTTGGTCGCGCTCTCGTGGCGGAATATCCGCATAGATTTGTTCAATCACCGATCTGCTGTTCGGCCACTCGCACTCGATGTGAGGAAAGTCGGTAGCGAACATAATCCTCTCGACCCCAAGGTGGTGACGCAGTTCAACCGCTACTCGTTCGTATTGCACACTAAAATAGATGTGATTCCTGACACATTCGCTGGGCAGGTGAGCAAGCGGCTTGAACCCCAGGTACTCTTGGGCCCAGCCAAGGTGTCGTTGATACCACAGATCGGCGGCCTCCAACCAAAAGGGCACCCAACCGAGGCGCGTCTCTGCAAAGAAAATCTTGAGCGGTGGAAATCGATCAAACACTCCGGCAAGGACGAGTTGACCGATGCTCACTGCCGGAGGTAGGCCGAAGAAAGTGATCCATTCCAACAATCCCCGTCGGAGCTTACGCATCAGGACAGGATCTTCTTTAGGGTAGACAAACAAGCGACTGGGCTGTGGGGCAATGAGGCCGGCCAGGGGATTGAATTTAACATGGACGGTCACCGCCATTTGTGTGGCAAGCGCCGCCGCCCAGAACTTGTCGTCTTCAGGAGTCGGGTAGTCTTTGCCGCTGGGAAAGTTTCCGAGCAGCACCCCCTTGAGGCCCTGCATCGCGCAGTGCTCTAACTCGTCCACAGCATCTCCAATGTTCGTCTGTGGAATCACGCCCATTCCCAGCAGTCGATCTGGAGCAACCGCACAGTACTCCTCCGCTAACCAGTCATTGTAAGCGCGAATAACGGCTTTGTAGACTTCGTCGTGGCTGATGTTGCGCCACACGACAGGACCAGCCAACATTGCCGGGAAGAGAACTTCGGCGTCGAGACCGTCCACCTCCTGCTCTCTCACTCGTTGTTCCGGGGCTCCAGTGCCTGCCGCATCCTCGACGCGCAGGCCCAGCGGTTGCCACTGCCCGACAGGACGGCCTGCGCGCATATCGAGGAAATTGGCGGCTTGAATCGGCAACCCTTCAATCAGCAACCCGTCTCCACCGTCAGGAAGACGAACGGTGCGCGGCGCGCGATCTTGATATCGTTTCGGTACTCGCGGCGTCCAACGTTCAGGCGGCACTTCGAGGTGTCCATCACTGGAAATGAGCCGATACTCTCGCGCCATAGCGGCCTCCTGTTACGGCTTGAAAAAGGCGAAGCACTTGTTCGAATTCATCACCCAGGTCTCGATCAACGTGCTCTCCGCCGGTTTGCGCCCCAACTCAGCCATGGCGCCAACCAAGCAGCACCAATTCAGCACCTCTTGCTGACCGCTGTCCTCGATTGTCGCCAGCGGATAATTTCTCCACGTTTCATAGTCGCCCGTTCGCAACGCCTTGTACAACGCGCGATCAGATTCGGTGTCCGGGTAAAGCCAGTGCGTCTTAGCCGTCAGGAACGCGTGCGACCAGCCCGACGATGCGATCAGCGCGACTCGCCACGGGCTGCGCGCCAACACCCGAGCCGCGGCTGCTCCTAAGTCGAAACACCGTCGTGGAGTTGGCGACGGCGGATCGAAGGTTTCTTCTGTCGGTAGATTACTCAAATTCGGCAGCCCGGCGCGTTGTACGACGACGCGGCGACCATAAGAATTGATCTGACAGGGCACCAGAGGATAAGTGAACCCTTTACGGTCATAATCCAGAAACAACACGGCGTTGAGAAAGGCGTGCCCCAGCGGGTGATGCAACGGTTTGTAAGAGTAGGCGATATCAAACCCTTCCGCCAACAACCCGCTGGCGAGGTGCTTGGCCCCGCTACGGTGTCCCGATAAGGGAAAAGTCTTGTCATCCGGTTCTCCCCAGACGTTAGGACCAAGCATGCGGCCAAAGGATTCCGTCCATGGCGGGCGCGCTGGGATATCGTCGTAAGCCATGACACAGAAAGCTGGAATGATATCTTCCTTAAAATTTTCATACTGGTCGTCGCCCCAGATGACGATGAAATCAGGAGCGAAATCGTCTAGCACCTGTCTTGCTTTCCTAAACCACGTCAGCAGGTCTGCGCGATGCCCACGTGCTGTCGTGGCGCCTTCATCATTCCCCCATTCCGCACGCATCGGCGCGGGCCAATTCTCCGGGTGTCGATACTGTTCCGGGAGCCCCGGGCTTCGCATGATGAATTTCAATGGGCCAGCCATATTCTGGTCGGTATGGACTAAGGGTGGATAATGTGTGAGGCCGATCCCTAAAATCTCTCCCATGGAGCACCCCCTCTGCAATCGTAGGATGGCAAGATGGTTACGCTGACGCATCGAGCGCGCTACGAGCAAAACCATCTCTATTTCTGCCTTCTCTTAGTCCCGAGAGGCAGGTGCTGTCAAGCCAAAGGCTTCCGGCTTGAGGATCTTCTCAGCTTTCCCTATAGCCTACCGCCTATGGCCTAGCCGTATTCATCATTCCGCATTCATTATTCCTGGTTTATTTGAGCCCCGCTTTGCGCAACGCCGCGATATGCCGCTCCAATATCGCCGGATCTTTGATTGGCGCACGTTCTTTATGGACCTCCAAGGAAAACTTGGGATTGAGTCGTAGCACTTCCGCCGCCTCGGCCCGGGCCTCTACTTCTTGGCCTAGCTCACTGTAGACTGCCGCCAGGGTTAGATGAGCGCCAAGAATGTTGGGGTAGTGAGTGAGAAATTGCTTCAGAGGGGCAATCGCCTCTTCAGGTCGCCCTGCTAGGTAATAGGCAGCGCCGATACTGTCTAAGTGAAAATCCACAGTCAAAGGCTGAAGGCGCCACGCCTGTTCTACTACCTTTAGGGCTTCTTCTGTTCTGCCCATTCGGCTCAGCACCTCAGCCAGAACCGCAACGCCCCATGCCTCATTAGGACCGAGGGCTATCGCCCGCTCTAGCTCGGCGAGGGCTTGCTCATACTGCTTTTGCCACAAATAGACAAAACCCAAAAGCTGATGCCCTGAAGGGAAGAAGTCATTGAGGGCGAGGAGACGTTGCGCCATCGCCATCGCCTCCTCTAGCGTCGGTGAGTCCGAGCTTTGTTGTGAGGTCCACAGCTGTACGTAGCTGGCCGCCAGGTGGAAGCGGGCCGGAGGAAAATTGGGACTTTGACTAATGAATTCCTTCAGTGTGGTGACCGCCTCGGCATCCCGCCCGGTCAAGCGGTAAGCCCAACCCAACTCCCATACATATATGGGCGGAGAATGGGGGTTGAGTCGTATCGCCTGCTCCACCATCTGCAGGGCCTCTTCTGGCCTGCCCGCAAAGTTCAGCGCTTGCGCCTGAAATGCATAGCTGTCGGCATTGTTGGGGTTGAGGGCGATGGCCCGCTCACCCTCAGTGATAGCTTGCTCATGCTGCTGTTTCAGCGCATAGACTTGGCCCAAAAGCGAATGGGCTAGGGGGAGGGAATCATCGAGGGCTCTGGCCTGTTGCGCCAGCGTAAACGTGCGCTCCAGGTTCTGAGAATCCGTATTCCAGCGAAAGATCCACTCCAGCCAGTAGGTCCAACCCAGCATCACGTACGCTTCCGCATAATGCGGGTCGAGGGCAATGGCTTTCTCCCATAATTGCCGCGCCTGAGCCGTAGCTTCTTTCGTAAAACGCCAAAAGTGCTCCTGCCCACGCAAGAAAGCGTCATAAGCTTCCAGATTGTCCGTGCGCTTGCGCATGATGTACCCTTGCTCCATTAACGTCAGCTGGAGTCTGAGTGTGGTAACAATCTTCTGCACCATCTCATCTTGCAGGGCAAAGATGTCCTTGTAGGGGCGATCGAAGCGTTCCGACCAGAGATGCTCTCCCGTGGTGGCGTCGACCAATTGCGCAGTGACGCGGACTTGATTGTCAGCTTTACGTATACTGCCTTCCAAGGCGTACCGCACGCCCAGCTCGCGACTCAAGTCCTGCACCTCTACGTCTTTGTCTTTGTAGATACGCGCCGAGTTGTGGGCGATGACGAAGAGACTGGAGACTCTGGATAGATTTGAGGTGATGTCTTCAGTGATGCCATCGCTGAAGTAGTCCTGCTCGGGATCGTTGCTCATGTTGTCGAAGGGCAGGATGACGATCGAAGGTCTGTTCGGCAGGGGCAGCGCGGTCTGGGTGTTAGGTGTTAGATGTTGGGTGTTGGGAAAAAGAATGGGGAAATAACGGGTAGCGACGATAGAGACGACAATGAGCAGCAGCCCCGCTAATGCCAGGCGCTGCGCAGGGCTCACGCGACGCGAGAACTTGAGCCGTTGCACTTGCAGACGTTCTCGCAGCCTTTTGGGCGGTTCGGGCAGCAGGAGATACACGTTCTGCCGCTGGGCAATATTCTTGAGCTGGGGCTTGCCCAAAGGGACGACTGCGCCGAGTGGGAGCTTCGCTTCCACCTCTTCGTAGACTTTCTGGGAGATGCAAATGGTGTCGGGCTCGGCTAATCCTTGCAGCCGTGAAGCTACATTGACGCCGTCGCCAAATACATCGCCATGCTGCTGGACGATGTCGCCTAAATGAATGCCAATGCGCACGTGGATCTGTTCCGCGTTTTCTTTCTCCCTGTTGTGAGCGCGAAGTTGAGCGTGCACCTGTTGGGCGCACTGGACAGCGTTGACGACCGATGGGAAATCCACCAAGAAACCATCGCCGACGGTCTTAATCACCGTGCCGTGGTGCGTGGTCGTCGCCTGCTGAATGATCTGGTTATGGACCGCCAGTAACCGAAGTGTTCGGCTTTCATCCGCGCCCATCTGGCGGCTGAAGCCGACGATGTCGGTGAACATAATCGCGGCCAGCTTGCGGGTTTCAATCCCTGTCGTTTGTGACGGCTCCTCAGGCATAGGGGCGATTATGCGGCGTATCTCATCCAGCTGTCAAATGGTGAAAATTCTCTAATTATCTTGGCGCCCAGAACTCCCTCGAGACGCGAGGGAAAGACACTATATTTTTCAGGAAGAGGGTGGTGCTGCAGATATGCTGCGGGGGTGCATATGGGAATGGTCGTCCGAGGAGTAAAATCCTTGGTATTCCAAATGACGATAGATGTCACGGCGTATTGCTCAGCTTCCCGCAGCAGCACGGCGTCTCCAAAGCTCATCTTCCGTGTCCTTCCGGTGACGCTGCGTGACATTCTCGATTGAGGCGCAGTCCCAGCTCAACGGCTTAAGTCGAAGACGTGAGGCTGGGGGCACTTGCTCCTTCCTTAGTTGGCGTCCCCCTCCTGCCCTAAGCTTCGCCGTTTCAGGCCGGAAACCGTTTGCTGGGATGGGGCGAACGGAATCGGAGGAGGAGAGGATGTGATGAAACGTCCTGAAGAAGTAACCTTCAGCTGTGAGGACGGCGAAGCGTTGATCGAGCGTCTCGACAAGGAGGCCTTGACCGCTTGACAGCTTATTCTCAAAGGAGAATAATTCTCCACATGCACAGAAACGTTCCGGTGGAATCACAACTCGAGAATCTGCTCCAGCGGTGCCGTGCGACCGGCATGAATGTGACCCCGCAGCGGCTGGCGATCTATCGCGCTGTGTTGGAAGCAGAGGATCACCCGACGCCAGAGGTGCTCTATCAGCGAGTCCGTCCGTCGATGCCGTCGCTTTCGCTCGCGACCATTTATAAGGTGCTGGACGCGTTGGCGAAGCTCGGCATGGTAAAGGAGGTCCATGTGAGCGGCGACAGCAAACGCTATGACGCCAATCTCGACAAACATCACCACCTTGTTTGCACGCAGTGCAAGAAGGTCCACGACCTGTACAATGAACAGTTCGACACCATTGCTCCGCCCAAACGGCTCTCTGGCTTTGTGGCTCAGTCAATCAGCGTGCAGGTTTTTGGACTCTGCGCCGCCTGCGCGCAGAAAGAAACGAAGTAAAATTTTTGTCTTAGTAAGGATAATAATCTTTTTAGAATTATTCGATCAGAAAGGAGAAAACCGATATGTCTAACGGCAGCGAAAGCGAGAACCCAGTAA
>JACXTT010001061.1_pt1 | contig 46791 bp, 51 predicted proteins | sample 9270951 | NCBI WGS metagenome assembly JACXTT01 (sample SAMN15532306, study PRJNA645909) | rock metagenome | isolation source: weathered quartz diorite | place: Puerto Rico | collected 2017-06-21 | reverse complement strand
TTGCCGTGGTAGATCGGGACGCCCTCTTCGATGCAGACTCGAATGATGGTCTCGCGATCGATTCCGAGCTCCTTCGAGAGCTCTTCGGGCGTCAGGTGGTTCGCCATGCCCTTCCTCCTCCGAGCATCAAAAAAGCCCGTCGGCGCACTGCGCGCGATCGGGCTAGCCGGACGCTCGTTTGTTGGTGACGGGGGTCAACGGGCCCGCCTCCCGAAATACTCCATGACACACTGACGATACTCCGCCGTGATGACGTGCGCAACGACTCTCACGGGGCTCGAGGAGAGAACGGCGGAGACGGCTTTCGGCCGACTCCGCGCTTTCGTCGGCGGTGCGGGCGTTCCGGTTGTCCTGCTCCACGGGCTGAGCGCAGGGGCGACGACGTGGGTGGAAGTGATCGACCGCCTGGGCTCGTCGCATCGCATCATCGCGTTGGACCTCCCCGGGCACGGTGGGTCGGGGCCGCCGCCGACCGGAGCCGCGATCGAGTGGTACGCCGACGCGGTGGCGGCGGGTATGACCGCGCTCGCTGCGTCGCCGGCCGTCGTCGTCGGGCACTCGTTCGGAGGCCAGGTTGCGCTCCGGCTCGCCGAGCGCCATCCGGAGGACATACGAGGCCTCGTGCTGATCGGTCCATCCGGTGTGGTGCAGCTGCCGCGTAGGACGCGCGTGCTTGCGGTCTTGACGACGGTGCTCCGGCCTGGTGCGCGTGCCGCACCGTTCGGGGCCCGCCTGGCCGGTCGCGCCTGGTTCAGGAGGATCGCGTTCGGCCCGCTGCTCGTCTCGGACACGGCTGCGCTACCGGCACGGGCCGTACGAGGGTTCTTCGCCGAGTTGCGCGAGCATGCCGACGTCCGCACGGCGCGGCGCGCGATTCTCGCCGATCCGCCGTTCGCGAGTGACCGCGGTCTTCCATGTCGGACCGTCGTGCTTTGGGGCTCGGCTGACGCGGTGGTACCGGTCGAGCACGGGTTCGCGCTGGCCCGGAATGCGGATATCCGTCTTCGGGCGGTCGCCGATTGCGGCCATCTGCTGATCGGCGAGCGGCCGGAGGCTGTGCTCGACGCGATCGCGGCCGTCGAATAGGCGCCAAAAGGTTCGCCTACACGGGGTTCTCGACCTCGATGAACTCCCAGGGAATCCCGAACCGGTCGCCGATCCGTGCCGCGAGCGCCTGCACGCCGAGCCGCTCCGTGGCGTAATGGCCGGCAGCGATCAAGTGGATCCCCAGCTCGCGCGCGGTATGCAGGCTCGGCTCCTCCGCTTCGCCGGTGACGAGGCAGTCATAGCCCTCGTGTGCGGCGGCGATCAGGTCGTAGCCTCCGGCGCCGGTCGAGACGGCAACGTGTTCGAGGCGGCTGTGCCCCTCGGCGAAGACGAGCGGCTTTCGGTCGACGGCGCCTCGAACGCGATCCGCGAGCTCTTCGATCGAGACCGGTTCGGCGAGTCGGCCGCCGACGCCGACGGCGCCGAAGGAGCGCTCCGGCTCGATGCCGAGCGCGCGCGCCAGCAAGGCGCTGTTTCCGACCTCCGGGTGCCCGTCGAGTGCGAGGTGGTATGCGACGAGCGAAAGGTCGTGGGCGAAGAGGGCCGCGAGCCTCCCGCGCAGTCGCCGGTCGACCACGAGCGGCTCGTTGCGCCAGAAGAGACCGTGGTGGACGAGCACGAGCTCGGCGCCGCTCGTGGCGGCTCGCTCGAACAGCTCGAGCGACGAGGAGACGCCGCACGCAATCCGGGTCACCTCGTCCGCTCCGACCACCTGCAGCCCGGCGGGCGCGAACTCCTGCCACTTAGCGACGTCCAGCAGCTCGTCGGCGAACGCCACGATGTCGTCGCGTCGTGCCATCGCCACCGATCCTAGAGCGACCCGTTCCACGCACGTCCCTCGAAGGGGTCAATTTCAGCGGTCGGTGCGGGGGAACCAGGAGTTCCCCCGCAATCAGTCGGGGTGCCCAGATTTGAACTGGGGGCCTCTCCGACCCGAACGGAGCGCGCTACCAGGCTGCGCCACACCCCGAGCGTCGAAAGGGTAGCGGCTCGGCGTCCTCGAAGCCGTCGAGCCTCGGCGGAGGTGAGGTGTTGGTCGCGCCGCAGAGCCGCGTATCCTCGAGCAGTGCTCAAGGCGGTCTTGTTCGACGTCGACTTCACCCTGTTTCGGCCGGGGCCGGAGCTCGGACCGGAGGGATACCGGCGCCTCGGGGAGCGGCACGGGCTGACGCTCGACCCCGCCCGCTACGAGGACGCGCGACTCGCCGCGATGGCGGTCGTCCAGCACCATCCCGAGCTCGTCCACGACGAGGAGATCTGGATCGCCTTCACCGAGCAGATCATGATCGGCATGGGTGGGGATGCAGGCCGCTGCCGGGACTGTGCCGTCGCGATGGTGCGCGAGTGGGAGCGGCACGAGAACTTCCATCTCTACGACGACGCGTTGCCGGCGCTCGCCGCGATGCGCCGCCACGGGCTCCGTGTCGGGCTGATCTCGAACGGTCAGCGCGACCTGGTGGAGTTCGCCGAGCATCACGGTCTCGATGTCGATGTCGCGGTCGGCTCCACCGTGCACGGACGGATCAAGCCGCATCCGTCGATCTTCGAGACCGCTTTGACTGCGCTCGGAGCCGCGCCGTCCGAGGCCGTAATGGTCGGGGATTCCTGCGAGGACGACATCGAAGGTGCACGGGCCGTTGGCATCCGCGCGATCCTCGTCGACCGCGACGGGCTGCATCCGGGCGAGCCCGACCGGATCGACACGCTGCTCGCGCTTCCCGCGGCGCTCGGGCTCCCCCTATCGGGGTAGAGACAGCCGGTTCCAGCCGCTGATGATGCGTGCGGTGTCAGGCGTCCTGGCGGTTCTGCGGTTGAAGGCGGCGCGGCGCGTCCTGAGCGTCGCCTCGGCGGTGTTCGGCCTCGGCGCCGCGGTGCTGACGGGCAGGCATTTCGCCTCGGCCGGCTGGCCGATCCACGATGCCAACGCGTGGCTCGTCCTGCTCACCGGGGAGCTGTTCGTGATCGCCTATGCGCTCAAGGCCTGGGGGTGGCGCTACCTCTTCGCCCAGGACCGGCGTCCACGGGTGCTCACCCTGGCCGCAGCGGGCGGGGCCGCCTCGGTGGGCGGCGTCGCACTGCCCGGCCGGTTCGACGAGGTGATCCGGATCGCGGTCGTCCGGCGCTGCCGCGGCTGCAAGGCAAGCCTCGGCGCCGTCGGTCTCTCGATCGTGCTCGTCGGTCTGCTCGACAGCGCTGCACTGACGCCGCTGGCCTCGGTCGCGGCGGCTCTCTCGGCCCCGTCGACGATGTTTCGCATCGGCCTCGCTGTCGTGGCAGCTGCCGGCGTTGCGGCCGCGGTGCTGGTGCTCTTCCTGCCTCGATTCGCGACGCACTCCAGGGTGGAGCGCTTCCGCCTTGCCGCGTGGGCGCGTGAGCACGCCGCGTGCCCCCGGGCGGCGATCGCTGCCTTGACGCTCATCGCGGGGTCCTGGGTCGTCCGCGGGCTTGCGCTCTTCATTCTCCTGAAGGCCCTCTCGATGGGCGCCTCCCTCACGCTCGCGCTCGCCGTTCTCTGCGCGTCGGCTGCTTCCGCGGCGCTCCCGGTGGCGCCGGCCGGTCAGGCCATGCAGGTCGGTGCGGGAGCTGCGGTCCTCGTCGCCTCCGGCGTGCACGTCGAGCAGGCGCTCGCTTTCTCCCTCGCCGCGCAGGCGCTCATCGTCGCCGCCGGTGCACTCATCGTCGTGGCGATGGGCACCGACCACGTCGGCGCACGGCTCCGCGTCGCTCTCGCCCGTTAACGACACGTTTGCGGAGGTCCGAGGCCTGTCACTACGCTTCGCCGGTTGACTGACCGTTCAACCGCGCAGGAGGAGCGTCGGCGGGCAATTCTCGCGGCGGCAGTGCGCGTGTTCGCCCGCCGCGGGTATCACGGTGCCCGCGTCGGTGACATCGCCGAGGAGGCGGGAGTCGCCCACGGCCTCCTGTACCACTACTTCTCGTCGAAGGAGGAGGTGCTCGAGACCGTCTTCCGGGAGAACTGGCGGCAGCTCCTCGACGCGCTGCACCGCGTCGAGGCGAGCGACGAGCCCGCAGACGAGCAACTGCTCGGGGTGATCAAGATCTTGCTGCGTTCGTGGCGGAACGACCCCGACCTCGTGCGGGTGATGGTGCGCGAGGTCGCGCGCAGCCCGCATCTGCAGTCGCAGGTGGACGAGGTGCGCGAGGTCTTCCTCGTCGTCCAGCGCATCGTCGAACGGGGTCAAGCCGAACGCATCTTCCGTGCCGATCTCGACGCGCGCCTCGCGAGCTGGATCGTCTACGGCGGGCTCGAGGAGCTGCTCACCGGGTGGGTGCTCGGACAGCTGCCGGACGGCGACGACGAGGTGGCGCTCGCCGAGCGCACGATCTTCGACCTCGTGTGCGGAGGGCTCGGTGCCGGTGCGGCCGTCTGCGCCTGAGGCGCGGAGCACCGACCGGCGTCTCGTCTGGACGCTGGGGCTTGGCGCCTTCGGGCTCGCGTTCTCGCTCACGACGACGGCGACGTTCCTGCCACGCGTGCTGCACCGCTTCACCGAGTCGACGGGGTTGATCGGCCTCGTCCTCGGTGCCGAAGGCGCGTTCGCGCTTACCTTGCCGCTCGTGATCGGGCCCTGGAGCGACACGTTCCACACGCCGATGGGGCGGCGGAAGCCCTTCATGCTGGCGTCGATCGGGCCGCTTGCGTTCTGCCTCGCGCTGATGGCCTTCATGCCGAGCCTCTGGACGACCACGCTGATCGTGCTGGCGTTCTTCTTCGCCTACTACGTCTACGAGCCGCCGTATCGCGGTCTCTACCCGGATCTTCTGGACGAGGCCGTGTACGGACGTGCGCAAGGCGCCCAGCATCTGATGCGCGGGCTCGCGCTCGGCACCGCCGTGCTCGGTGGGCTCGGGCTGTTCCACTTCTGGCATCCGGCGCCGTTCCTGCTCGCGGCGGTCGTCGTAAGCGGCGCCTGCGCGGCACCGGTACTGCTCGTGACCGAGGTCGGGGGCGACGAGCGGGTCTTCGAGGGCGTGGGGACGTATCTCCGCCACTCGTGGCACGTCTTCACGGCGAACCCGAACGTCCGCAGATTCCTGATCGCGAACGCGGCGTGGGAGGGGACGTTCGCAGGCGCCCGCTCGTTCGTCCTGCTGTACATCACCGTCGGTCTCGGAGCCTCTGACTTCGTCTCGTACGCGGTTCTCGGAACCGTCACAGCGGGGTACGTCGTCGCGGCGCTCGTCGCCGGCCGCATCGGCGATCGCTTCGGTCTCGCCCGCGTGATCTGGGGGTCGTCGATCCTCTACGGGCTCGGGCTCCTGGGCGGCGGCGTCGCGCAGCACTGGCACTACTGGTACCTCGGCCTGGTGTTCGTCGTCTCGATCGCCGCCGGCTCGGTGATGACGCTCGCGTGGGGTCTTCTCTTCAAGCTGATGCCGCCGCGAGACCGCGGCGCCATCGCCGGGCTGGCCACGACCACGAAGGGGTTCGGACTGCTGGTCGGCGTGCCGCTGACTGGGCTCGTCATCGATCTCGTGCGACCGCACCTCGAGACGACGCAGGGCTTCCAGGCGCTCTGGCCGCTGCTCGGCGTGCCCATCCTCGCCGTCATCCCGCTCGTGATGAGGCTCGAGAAGATCGGAGCCGACGTCGACCGCGTGGGCCTCGACGACTCGGAGCGCCAGGAACTGTTGTCTACGACGTAGACGCTGTCGGCGGACGGTATTACCATCAGGTTGTGTCCGAGGTGACTGCCGACCGCTTGCTCGAGCTGGCGCGGAGCCGGATCGAGCGGCTGAGCCCGGGCGATGCCTGGTCTGCGCTCCGAGCAGGCGAGGCGCTCATGATCGACATCCGCTCGACCGACGCACGTGCGCAGGACGGCGTCGTCCCCGGCTCGGTCCACATTCCCCGAACCGTTCTCGAGTGGCGCCTTGATCCGCAGTGCGAGTGGAGAAACCCGCATGCCGCAGGAACGGATCGTCGCATCGTTCTCGTCTGCGACCACGGCTACTCGTCCAGTCTCGCGGCGGCCGGGCTCGTCGACCTCGGCTACACAGGCGCAACGGACGTAGAGGGCGGGATCGACGCCTGGCGCCGGGCCGGGCTGCCTCTCGCGGCTGCAGCCGACGCGATCCTCGCTCCCGGTGAGCTGCCGGGCATGCGGGGCCCCACCTCTTTCTAGATCCTCGAGCGTTCGGGCTGTCGTCTCTTGACACATGGCGTCCGGTTTGTTCAAATGACTTAGTCACTCGACTAAGGAGCGCAAGATGGCTTACCAGCTGGAAGGGAAGCTGCTCGAGGTCTGCACGTGCAACATCCTCTGCCCGTGCTGGGTAGGGGAGGATCCGGACGGCGGCACGTGCACGGGCGTGCTCTCGTGGCACGTCGACAAGGGCACCGTCAACGGCACGGACGTCTCCGGTCGCACGCTGACGATCCTGACCTACATCCCCGGCAACATCCTCGCCGGTAACTGGCGCGTCATCGTCTACGTCGACGACGGGGCCACGGACGAGCAGCAGCAGGCACTGTTGGACGTGTGGACGGGCAAGCTGGGTGGCCCTGTGGCCGATCTGGCGCAGCTCGTCGGCGAGGTCGTCGCCGTCGAGCGGCAGCCGGTGACGTTCCAGGTCGAGGGCGCCGCCGGGCGGCTGGCGATCGGCAGCGCCATCGAGGCCGAGCTCGAGCCGTTCATGGGCGCGACGGGCGAGCCGACGGCCCTGCACGACACCGTCTTCACGACGATTCCAGGATCACCGGCATATGCCGGCAAGGCCTCCTTCTACAAGGTCACGGTCCCCGACTACGAGCTCTCGCTCGAGGGGCACAACGCGATCTCCGGATCGTTCCGCTTCGCGGCGTGAGTGGCGGCACCGGGGTGATGGGGTGGCCGGCGGAGCCGGCCGCCCCGCTCTCGATGGGTCTGTGGCCGAGGGTTCGGAGCCAGAAGCTCTTCCTCGGCTCGCTCGCGGCTTTGATCACGCTGGCGTGGGTCGCGTTGTGGCTCCTGGGGCAGTCTCCCGCCGGTCGTCTGGTCGGTGCCCATCAGGGAGCGATACACCACGGGGCGAGCGCCGGCTTCTTCTGCGTCATCGGTGGGCCCAGCAGTCGACATCCGAATCTGGTCCTGTTCTTCGTCGTCGGCTGGATCCTCATGATCGCCGCGATGATGCTGCCGACCAGCCTGCCGTTGATCGCCTTCTTTCACGCGCTGACCCGCGCGCGGCCAAATCGCGGCACCCTGATCGGCCTTCTTCTCGTCGGTTACCTGCTCGTGTGGGCCGGCTTCGCCGTTCTCGTCCATCTGGGCGATCTCGGCGCCCACTCGGCAGCGGATCGGCTTGGGTGGCTGGGTGCGAACGCGTGGGCGGTGGCGGCGGCCATCTTCGCTCTCGCCGGTCTCTACCAGTTCAGCGCCCTCAAGTACCGGTGCCTGGACAAGTGCCGGTCACCGGTCAGCTTCGTCATGCAGCACTGGCGCGGCGGGGCGGAGCGCCGTCAAGCGCTGCGCCTCGGGCTGGACCATGGTCTCTTCTGCCTCGGCTGCTGCTGGTCGCTGATGCTCCTGATGTTCGCCGTCGGCGTCGGGAGCCTGGGCTGGATGCTCGCTCTCGCGGCCGTGATGGCGGCCGAGAAGAACGCTCCCTGGGGGCGTCGGCTCACCGCGCCACTTGGCGTCGCCCTGCTGCTGGCAGCCGTGACGGTGGCCGCGACAGGCGCCACAGGGGTCCAGCTGCTCGGAGGAGAGTAAATGGCGGAGCCGGTTTGAGCCGGGATGGCCCGGGGCGCGGAAACCCGGCGGCGGCGCGGAAGGTGTCAGGAGCACGGCATGACGTGGAGCAGTCGTTCCTCGACGCCGCCGAGCGGCTGCTCGTCGACGTCGGCTACGCCGGCATCACGACGCGACGGCTGGCGGCCGAGGCCCGCGCCAACCACGGGCTCGTCCACTACTACTTCGGCTCGATGGAGAACCTGCTCGTGCGCGTGCTCGAGCGGTTCACGGAGCGCCTGATCGTCCGCCAGCGAGCGATGTACGCCGAGTCGATCCCGTTCATCGAGAAGTGGCGCCAGGCGATGCGCTATCTCGACGAGGACCGCGAGTACCAGAAGGTCTGGTACGAGCTGCAGGCCCTCGCCTGGAACCAGCCCGAGCTGCGCGAGCGGGTGGCGAGCGTCATGGCGGAGTGGCATGCCGTGCTCGCAGAGGCCTTCGAGCAGGCGCGGCGCGAGCACGGCATCGACATGCCGCTCGAGGCGCTCGTCTCGCTGGTCGCCTCCTTCAACGAGGGCATCATCCTGCAGCGACTCTCGGGCCTCGAGCTCGGGCAGCAGGCCTTGCTCGACTGGATCGATGAATGGCTCGAGTCGACACGGTGACAAGCGTCGTCGAAAGCCGTCGGGCCGAGCAGGAGCAGACGCGCGCGCGCTACCCGGACGACGAGGGCTACGTCGAGCGAGACGGCGTCTGCACGTTCTACGAGGTGTACGGCACGGGCGAGCCGACGGTTCTCTTCCTGCCCACGTGGTCGATCGTCCACTCGCGGGTGTGGAAGGCGCAGATTCCCTTTCTTGCGCGGCACTGCCGCGTCGTCACCTTCGACGGCCGCGGCAACGGCAAGTCGGATCGTCCACCGGGAGCAGTGGCGTACAGCGAGCAGGAGTACGCAGCCGACGCCCTCGCGGTCCTCGACGCAACTGCAACCGAGCGTGCGTTCGTGGTCGGGTTCTCGATGGGAGCGCAGCGCGCCCTCGTTCTCGCGGCGGACCATCCGGACCGTGTCTCCGGCCTCGTCTTCATCGGGCCGGCGCTCCCGCTCGCGCAGCCGCCGCGCGCCCGAGCTGCTCAGTCCTTCGACGAGCCGCTCGCCGAGTACGACGGCTGGGCCAAATACAACCGGCACTACTGGCTCGAGAACTACGAGGACTTCCTCCGGTTCTTCTTCTCCCAGGTGTACACGGAGCCGCACTCCACCAAGCAGATCGACGACTGCGTCGGCTGGGGGCTCGAGACGACGCCCGAGACGCTGATCGCGACGGAAGAGGCGCCGGGGCTCGACGAAGCGCAGGTTCGCGACCTGGCAGCACGCATCCGCTGCCCCGTGCTCGTCGTACACGGCAGCGAGGATGCGATCCGCTCCCACAGCTCCGGTGCGGCACTCGCCGAGCTCACCGGCGGCGCGCTCGTGACGCTCGAGGGCGCGGGCCATGCGCCGCACGCGCGCGACCCGGTGAAGGTCAACGTGCTCATCCGTGACTTCGTCCGTCCGCGGTCGCCGCGGGCGTGGCCGCGCGGCCGTGCCCGACCCAAGCGGGCGCTGTACATCTCGTCGCCGATCGGGCTCGGCCACGCGTGGCGCGACGTCGCCATCGCCGACGAGCTGCGCAGGCTGCACCCGGATCTCCAGATCGACTGGCTCGCGCAGCACCCGGTGACCGCCGTGCTCGAGCAACGGGGTGAGCGAGTTCACCCGGCGAGTGCGTACCTCGCCAACGAGTCGCGGCACATCGAGAGCGAGTCCGCGGAGCACGACCTGCACTGCTTCCAGGCCTGGCGTCGGATGGACGAGATCCTGGTCTCCAACTTCATGGTCTTCCACGATCTCGTCGAGGACGAGCAGTACGACCTCTGGATCGGCGACGAGGCGTGGGAGCTCGACTACTACCTCCACGAGAACCCGGAGCTGAAGCGCGCCGCCTATGCGTGGCTGACCGATTTCGTCGGCTGGCTGCCGATGCCCGACGGCGGCGAGCGCGAGGCGTACCTGACCGCCGACTACAACGCCGAGATGATCGAGCACATCGCGCGCTTTCCCCGCGTCCGTGACCGCGCGATCTTTGTCGGCAACGCCGAGGACGTCGTACACGCCAGCTTCGGGCCCGACCTGCCGCTGATCCGCGACTGGACCGTCGACCACTTCTCGTTCGCCGGCTACGTGACGGGATTCGATCCGGGGGAGCTCGGCGATCGCGAGCGCCTCCGCGCCGAGCTCGGCTACCGGCCGCACGAGCTCGTGTGCGTGGTGACGGTGGGCGGCTCCGGCGTCGGCGGCGACCTCCTGCGGGGCGTCATCGGTGCATACCCCGAGGCCAAGCAGCTCGTTCCGGAGCTGCGCATGATCGCCGTCGCCGGTCCGCGGATCGATCCCGCATCGTTGCCCGCGCACGACGGCCTCGAGGTGCGGGCGTACGTCCACGAGCTCTACCGTCATCTCGCCGCCTGTGACCTCGCCGTCGTCCAGGGTGGCCTGACGACGGCGATGGAGCTCACCTCGGCGGGGCGACCCTTCCTCTACTTCCCGCTCAGGCACCACTTCGAGCAGAACTTCCACGTGCGTCATCGGCTCGAGCGCTACGGCGCCGGCCGCTGCATGGACTTCGAGACCGCGACGGAAAGCGCCGTCGCCCGGGCGATCGCCGACGAGATCGGCGCGGAGACTGCCTACCGTCCCGTCGAGACGGGTGGCGCGGCGCGCGCGGCCGCGCTCATCGGCGAGCTGCTGTAGCCCCTAGTCGTCTACCTGAAGGCGTTCTCGCCGGTCAGCGCGTTGCCGACCACGAGCGTGTGCACCTCGTGCGTCCCCTCGTAGGTGAGGACGGACTCGAGGTTGTTCATGTGCCGGATCACCGGGTACTCGAGCGTGACGCCGTTCGCGCCGAGGATCGTCCGCGCCGTGCGGCAGACCTCGATGGCGCCGCGGACGTTGCCCATCTTGCCGAGGCTGACGTGCTCCGGCCGGAGCGTGCCCGCGTCCTTCATGCGCCCGATGTGGAGCGCGACCAGCAGGCCGCGGTTCAGCTCCAGCGCCATCTCGGCCAGTTTTTGCTGCGTCAGCTGGTACGCCGAGATCGGCTTCGTGAAGACGATCCGCTCGCGCGCGTAGTCGAGCGCCGCCTCGAAGCAGGCGCGGCCCGCACCGACCGCGCCCCAGACGATCCCGTAGCGGGCCTCGTTGAGACACGAGAGCGGACCCCGCAGCGTCGACACCCCCGGCAGCACGTTCTCCGCAGGCACGCGGACGTCCTGCAGCACGAGCTCCGAGGTGACCGACGCGCGCAGCGAGATCTTCTTGTGGATCTCGGGCGCACTGAAGCCCGGCATGTCGCGCTCGACGATGAAGCCGCGGATCTCGCCGTCGTCGGTCTTCGCCCACACGATGGCGATGTCCGCGATGGTGCCGTTCGTGATCCACATCTTGGCGCCGTTGAGCACCCAGTCGGTGCCGTCCTGGCGCGCGTGCGTGCGCATCGCGGCCGGATCGGAGCCGGCGTCCGGCTCCGTGAGGCCGAAGCATCCGATCACGTCTCCAGCGTGCATCGGCAGCAGCCAGCGCTCCTTCTGCTCATCGGAGCCCCAGCGCCAGATCGCGAACATCGCCAGCGACCCCTGGACGGAGACGGCGCTGCGGATACCGGAGTCGCCGGCCTCGAGCTCGAGGCACGTGAGGCCGTAGGCGACGGCGCTCGCGCCGGGAAGGCCGTAGCCGTCGAGGTGCATGCCGAACAGCCCGAGCTTCGCGAGCTCGCCGATCACCTCGCGCGGGAGAATGCCGCGCTCGAACCAGTCTCCGACCTCGGGGATGACCCGGTCGCGCACGAACTGGCGGACCGTGTCGCGGATCGCCTTCTCCTCGTCGTCGAGCAGGGCGTCGATCGCGAGATAGTCGAGCGGATCGAGAGCGGTGGCGGAGGCGGTGTGCGCGGTCATTGCGATCAGCTTACGTCAGCCGCGACCGCGTGCCAGCGGCCGTTCGTCCGCGCCACGTCGACCGGCAGCCCGAAGCAGTCGGAGAGCGCCTCCGAGGTCAGCGTCTCGGCGGCCGGTCCCGCGGCCACGATGCGGCCGTCACGCAGGAGCAGGGCGTGGGTCGTCTCGGCCGGGAGCTCCTCGAGATGATGCGTGGTGACCACGACGACGAGGTCGGGCTCGTCGCCCGCGAGCCTCGAGAGCGCGCCGAGCAGCGTCTCACGACCGGGCAGGTCGAGACCCGCTCCCGGCTCGTCGAGGAGCAGAAGCGGCGGTCGCGAGACGAGCGCACGGGCAATGAGCGCGCGTGTGCGCTCGCCGTGCGAGCAGTCGGCGAACCGCTGCTCCGAGACATCATCGAGGCCGAAGGTCGTACCGAGCGCGCCGGCACGCGCTCGATCGTCCTTGGACACGCGCTCCTCGAACAGACCGATCGTGCCTGTCGCACCCGTCCGGACGACCTGCGCGACGGTGAGCGCGGGGGCGAAACGACGGCCGAGCCTGGCGTCCACGAATCCGATCCGCTCGCGCAACCGGAAGACGTCGGTGCGGCCGAGTCGCTCACCCAGCACTTCTGTCGACCCCGAGCTCGGGAACTCGACGGCGGCGAGGAGTGTCAGCAGCGTCGTCTTGCCAGCTCCGTTGGGGCCGAGCAGTGCCCAGCGCTCTCCTGCCCGCGTCTCCCACGTGACGTCGTCGATGATCGGTCGCCGCCGGCCGGCGCGGGCATCCCAGCGCCACAGTGAGACGGAGGTGAGCCTGAATGCCGGCGTACCCACGTCGCCAAAGTAGCGCGCAAGGGCCCTGTTGCGTGCTTCGCGCGGCAGGCGGTAGAATATTGACTGACTAGTCAATCGACGGGACGGGAGCGTTTCGATGTCGACACTCGAGACCAGCGTCGGCGGCATCTCGTTCGCGCTGACGAGTGAGCAGTCCGAGCTGCGGGCGCTCGCGCGGGAGTTCGCGGAGCGAGAGATCCGGCCGGTCGCGGCCGAGCACGACGAGCAGCAGACGCATCCGGCCGGCGTGATCGCGAAGGCGCACGAGGTCGGGTTGATGAACCCTCACATCCCGGTCGAGTACGGCGGCCTCGGGCTTCTCACCTTCGACGGCATGCTCATCGGCGAGGAGCTCTCGCGGGGGTGTGCCGGCATCGCCGTGTCGATCGTCGCGAACACGCTCGGCGCCGCCCCTGTGCTGCTCGCGGGCAGCGACGAGCAGAAGCGTCAATGGCTGCCGCCGCTCCTCGACGAGCCGATTCTCTGCTCGTTCGCGCTCACGGAGCCCGACGCGGGCTCGGATGCTGCGCGCATCAAGACCACCGCGACCCGCGACGGTGCCGATTACATCCTCAACGGGTCGAAGATGTTCATCTCGAATGCGGGTCACGCGGCGTGGTCGGTCGTCTTCGCGTCGACCGACCGCTCGAAGGGGCACCGCGGCCTCAGCGCGTTCATCGTTCCGATGGACGCATCCGGCGTGACGGTCGAGAAGCACCTCGAAAAGATGGGGCAGCGCGCGACCGACACGTCGGCCTTCGCGCTTGCCGACGTTCGCGTTCCGGCAGCCAACCGGCTCGGAGGGGAAGGCGACGGGTTCAAGATCGCCATGCAGACGCTCGACTTCACGCGTCCGGGCACTGCCGCCGGGGCGGTCGGCGTCGCGCAGGCCGCCTACGAGTACGCGGTCGCGTACGCCAAGGAGCGCGTGACGTTCGACGTCCCGATCGCCATGCACCAGGGCGTCAGCTTCCTGATCGCCGACATGGCGGCCGAGATCGAGGCGGCACGGCTCCTCACCTGGCAGGCGGCGTGGATGTTCGACTCCGGCTACGGAAGGCGCGCGACCCTCTACTCGTCCTTTGCCAAGCGCTTCGCGGCCGACACGGCGATGAAGGTGACGACCGACGCCGTGCAGGTGTTCGGCGGGTACGGCTACACGAAGGAGTACCCGGTCGAGAAGCTGATGCGGGACGCCAAGCTGTTCCAGATCTACGAAGGGACCTCGCAGATCCAGCGGCTCGTGATCGCCAAGGAGATCTTCCTCTCGCGCTCGTCGTAGGATCGCGGCCGTGCCGCTTGAGATCGACCTTTCGGGGCGTGTCGCGCTCGTCACCGGCGGTTCGCGCGGGCTCGGCAGGACGGACGCGCTCACGCTCGCCCGCGCAGGCGCGGACGTCGTCCTGGCGGACATCCTCGTCGAGTCGGACACGTCCGGTGAGCTGGAGGGTCGCTACGGGAAGCTTGCCCAGGCCGCCCGTGCGCAAGGGATGGTGCACACGGAGGCGACAGCCGAGGAGATCCGCTCGCTCGGGCGGCGGGCGCTCGCGCTGCAGTGCGACGTCACCGACCGCGGGCAGGTCGACGACGCGGTCGCGCGGTCGCTCGACGAGCTCGGTGCGGTCGACATCCTGATCAACAACGCAGGGACGCTCGACCATCTCGGCCGGCTGCCGAACCAGCGCGCCGACCTCTGGGAGCGAGACCTCCAGGTCAACCTCACCGGTGCGTTCAACTGCGCGCAGGCGGTGTGGCCGCACATGGTCGAGCGTGGCTGGGGGCGCATCGTCAACATGGCCTCGGTGGCGGGCACGCTGGGCGGGTTCGGCCAGGCCAGCTACTCGACGACGAAGGCCGGCCTGCTCGGGCTCACCCGGACCTTGGCAATGGAGGGCGGCCGCCACGGGATCACGTGCAACGCGATCGTTCCAGGCGTTATCGGGACCGAGGCCTTCCACATGGCTGACGCCGCCATGAACCGGCGCATCCTAGACCGGACGGTGTTCCGGCGCCCCGGGGATCCGCAGGACGTCGCGAACGCGATCGCCTTTCTCTGCTCGGACCTCGCCGGTTATATCACCGGGATCGAGCTCAACGTCTCGGGCGGCGTCGAGCTGTTCGTGTTTTGAAGGGTACGGTTGCGCGCCACGCCGACCGGTACAATCGGCTCCTCGGTGCGGGCCGAGACCACCATCTATCGGGCGCGCGCGCGTCGTCGCCGCCGCCAGCTCGTCGTCGTGCTCCAGCGCGTCGGCGCCGTCGTTCTCGTGCTCGGCGCGGTTACCGGGATCGTTGGGCTCGCGTTCGCTGGATCGCCGGCCAAGCTCGCGGGGGGCACGGTGATCGGAGGCCTCGACGTCGGGGGTCTCACGGAGAAGGCGGCGATCGCGAAGCTCCGGGCGCGCGAGCGCCTGCTGGAGAACCGGCAAGTCGCGTTCCTCGCTGCCGGAACGACGACCAGGTACTCCGCCTCGCAGCTCGGCGTCCAGGCGGACTGGAAGGCAGCCGTGGCGCAGGCGCTCCACGACGGGGACGGCTTCTGGCCGGTGCGCGGCTTCCGCCGGCTCGTCCTGCGCATCTCGGGCGATCACGTCACGCCGCGCCTCACGTCCTACCCGTCGGCGATCGGCTACGCGGTCACCGAGATCGCGAAGAAGGTGAACACGCGGCACGTGGAGGCGAGCCTTGTCAGACACGGCCTCCACATCGTCGTCGTTCCGGCCACGCCCGGCCGCACGCTCGACCGCGCGGCAACGCGCCAGGCGCTCGTGTCGGCGCTGGGGGCGGTCGAACGCCCCTCGCGCGTGACGCTGCGGGTTCGGGTCGACGCACCCACCGTCACCGCCGCGCGGCTGGCGCCGGTTGCTGCGCAAGCACGTCAGGTCATCTCCGCACCCGTCCGTCTGACCTACGACGGCACGACGTGGAAGATCGCGCGCTGGCGTCTCGCCCAGCTGCTCGACCTCCCGTCGAACGGGTCGACCACGCTCGCCGTCGGCGGCCCGGCAGCGACCGCGTACTTCAGCCGGCTCGCCAAGCGTGTCGACCGGAAGCCCGTCGACGCCGACTTCCGCGTGCTCGCAGGAAATCGGATCGGCATCGTCCCTTCGAAGGCCGGGGTCACGCTGGACGTGGCCAAGACCGCCAAGGCGCTTCTAGCCACAGCCAGCTCGGGTTCCGCGTCGGACGGGACAGCTGACTTGGCGGCGCGGACGGCGCAGCTCGTCGTGACGGCGGCCGAGCCGAAGCGCACGACGAAGGACGCCGAGGGCATGGGCATCACGGCCGAGGTCTCGAGCTTCTCGACGACGTACGGCGGCACCCCCGGGCGCCTACACAACGTGGCGCTCGTGGCGCAGTTGATCGACAGGACGCTGATCGCGCCCGGTGCCACGTTCTCGTTCAACGAGACGACCGGGGCCCGCACCCCGGCCAAGGGGTTCGAGGTCGCGCCCGTGATCATCAACGGCGAGCTCAAGAACGGGATCGGCGGCGGTGTCTGCCAGGTCTCGACGACGACGTTCAACGCCGCGTTCTTCGCCGGCCTACCGATCATCCAGCGAACCAACCACGCGCTCTACATCAGCCACTACCCGCAGGGTCGCGATGCGACCGTCGACTATCCGGGCATCGACCTCAAGTTCAAGAACGACACCGAAGAGTGGCTACTGCTTCGCACGTTCGTCGGCACGGGGTCACTGACGGTGACGCTCTTCGGGACACCGCAGAACCGAAAGATCGAGTACGAAACGGGTCCGCTCGTCGTCACGGGCGCCATGCCGGTCAAGCGGGTCAAGGACCCGACGCTGAAGAGAGGCAAGCAGGAGATCGAGCAAGAAGGGTCGCCACGCCGCTCGACGAGCGTGCGGCGAAAGGTCTACGACGCTGACGGGAAGCTGCTCTACGACACGACGTGGCGGTCGAACTACGACGCCGAGCCGGAGATCCTCCGCGTCGGCACCAAGAAGAAGAAGTTGACGGCCGCGGACCTGCCTAGCCCGCTGCTTGCGCGGTAGCGACGGCCTTGGCGAACCACGCGGGGACGCGGATCGGCCGTCGTGAGACGGCGTCTACGGTTGCGTGGCCCGTGTGCCCCTCGGCGATCAACTCGCCGTCCCTCTCGATCCGGTATGCGTAGCGGAATCGCGCGCCACGCACCTCGGCGCAGCGGGTCCAGACGGTCAACCGGTCGTGGAAATGCGCCGCCTGGTGATAGTGCAGGGCGACGTCTGTCGTGAGCGCCTCGATGCCGCGTTCCTGGATCGACTTGTAGCCGCCTGCGTACATGTCCAGCCACGCGACGCGCGCCACCTCGCACCAGACGAGGAACGCGGCGTGGTGCGCGATCCCCTGCGCGTCCGTCTCCGCGAACCGCACCTGGACGTCGGTGGAGAACGAGAACCCTTCCACCGGGCAAGCGTAATCGGGTGTTTGCGTCACCGTACGATTGCGGCATGTCTGTCGCCCGGCTGGCAGAGCTGATCGCCGCCAACCAGCCCTGCGTCGTGCTGACAGGGGCCGGGACCAGCACCGAGTCGGGGATTCCCGACTTTCGTTCCCCGACAGGGGTGTGGGCGCGGTACGACCCGATGGAGGTGGCGACCATCGACGCGTTCCGCCTGGACCCCGCGCGCGTCTGGGAGTTCTACGCGCGCCGGCTCGGGATCCTCGGAGACGTCGAGCCGAATCCGGGTCACCTCGCGATCGCCGAGCTCGAGCGCCGCGGGCTCGTGCAGGCAGTGGTGACGCAGAACGTCGACGGGCTCCACCAGCGCGCCGGGAGCCGTGACGTGATCGAGGTCCACGGGTCGCTGCGCAGTGCGGTCTGTCCGCGCTGCTCCGCGGTGGAGCCGATGACGTCCGTACTGCGGCAGCTCGTCGACGCGCCGGTTCCGGCCTGCCCGGAGTGCGGCGAGGTACTCAAGCCTGGCGTCGTCATGTTCGGCGAGCTGCTCCCGGCGGCGGCGATCGACCGCGCAACCGATCTGGCGCAGGGTGCGGGGCTGATGCTCGTGGTCGGGTCGTCGCTCGAGGTGTGGCCCGTCGCCGGGTTGCCGCTCGAGGCCAGGGCCTTCGCGATCGTCAACCGCGGCCCGTCGGCTCTCGATCGCCGCGCGCTCGTGAGGATCGACGGAGCCGCGGGAGACACGCTTGCCCGGCTGGTGCGCGAGCCTTGTCTCCAGGGCGTGGACAGGGTACAAACCTGACCGATGCCCCGACGCTCCCTCCTCGTGGGATTACTCGTGGCTCTCGTCACCGTGGTCGCGGCGGCGTTGGTCGCCGTCGATCATCTCGCGCGGGGACGCACCGTCGGGGCGCAGCCGGCTCAGCCCGCCGCCTCCGACCATCACGAGGGCGTCGTGCCAGGCAACGTCCTGCGCGTCCCTCTGTGCTCGCCCGGCAGCGTCGTTCGGCTCGACGGCCCGCGCGTCGCGTATGCCGTGACGGTCCGCCGCAGAGCCGTCGCCTACCGGGCGCCCGGCAAGCACCCCTTCGCTCGTTTCGGACGGCTCAACGTCAACGGCGTTCCCACGGTGTTCGCGGTGCTCGGTGCCCGTCTCGATCGCAATTGCCGCGCCGGCTGGTACCGCGTCCAGCTCGCGCTGCGCCCGAACGGCAGGGCGGGCTGGGTACTGGCTGCGGCTGTCACCGAGCGCGCGCTGCATGTGCGGATCGTCGTCGACCTGTCGCAGCGCCGGGTCACGCTCTACCGCGGTCTGAAGCCCATACTCGTGACGGCGGCCGCGATCGGATCACCGTCCACGCCGACGCCGACCGGCCGGTACTACGTCAACCAGAAGCTGGTCGCGCCCGATCCGCTCGGGCCGTTCGGCCCGGCGGCGATCGGAATCTCCGCGTACTCGCCGGTTCTCCAGCACTGGACGCAGGGAGGCCCGATCGCGATCCACGGGACGAACCAGGCCGAGCTGCTCGGAAGCGCCGTCTCGCACGGGTGCATCCGCGTCGCGAACGACGTCGTCATGCGTCTCTGGAACCTCGTCCCGACCGGAACGCCGGTAGTGATCAAGAGCGCATAGGCGCCGAGTAGGATGTGACACATGGCGAAGGCGAAGAAGGACAAGGACATGCTCGCGCGCCTCGCCGACCGCGGCGAGGAGGCGCTGAGCAGGCTGGCCGAGCTACCCGGCGGCACAAAGGCGCTCAAGGCGCTCAACGAGCTGCGCGAGCGGGTCGACGACCTCGCGAAGAAAGTGCGTGGGATCGACACGCTCGAAAAGCGCATCGCGAGCCTCGAGAAGGAGCTCGCCGCGCTGAAGCGCCAGGCGAAGCCGGCGGCGAGGCGGGTCGCGTCCCGCGCGAAGGCCGCCACCACCCGGAAGCCTCCGGCCGCCTCGTAGCGAGTTCAGGCCGCCGGCACGCGCAGCCTGATCTTCGCGGGCAGGACCTCGAATCGGGCGGGGGTCGTTCCGGGTTGCTCCCCGTCGAGCTCGATCGGCACCGGGGAATCCGACTCGACCGCGACGACCCTCCCACGCAGCAACTCCGCCTTGGGATGGGGGAGGTGCGTCCCGCGGTAGATCCGCGGCATTGTCGTGACGAGGTCGCGCTTCGTCACGTCCCCGATCGTGAGGACGTCGAGCAGCCCGTCGTCCGGCAGGGCGTCCGGGCAGATCTTCATTCCGCCGCCGAAGAACTTCCCGTTCGCGATGACGACGTCGAACATCCGCCCGTGGCGGACCTCGCCGTCGACGGTGACCTGCATGTCGTTCGCCGACCAGCTTGCGAAGACCGCGACGAGGGCGAGCAGGTAGGAGGCCTTGCCGCCGAGGGCCTTCGTCGTCTCGTTCGCGCGCTGCGCGATGGCGCCGCTCATGCCGGCGCTCGCGACGTTCGCGAACAGAGCGTCGGCGTCGCTGCCGTCCCAGCTGCGGTACGACACCTTCCCGACGTCGAGCGTCCGCGTGACTCCTGCGAGCGCGATGGTGGCGGCATCCTCGATGCGCCGTGGTATCCCGAAGGTCCGGACGAAGTCCCACCCCGTCCCTCGCGGGATGACCGCGAGCTCGGGCGGGTCGGCGCGATCGCCGATGCCGTTCACGGCCTCGTTCACAGAGCCGTCGCCCCCGACGACGACCAGGAGCTGTGCGCCGTCGTCCGCCGCCTGCCGCGCCAGCTCGGTCAGGTGTCCCGGGCGCTCGCTGAGGAGCGCGTCACCGGAGAGTCCGACCTCGGCGGCGCGGTGGGCGGTCTCGGGCCAGCGCCCTCCGGTCGTCCCTGCGGCCGACGCCGGGTTGACGAGGAACACCGTCTCGGACGTTCCCGTGCCTCAGTGCTCGGCGGCTGCCGTCTCGAGCGCGATGCGGGTCATCCGGTCGACGCCGGCCCGCAGATCGTCGTCCGAAATCCGCGTGAACTCGCCCTCGACGACGATGTCGCTGACCGTCAGGATGCACCCCGCGTGCACGCCTCGGAGCGCCGCGAGCGTGAAGAGCGCCGCGGCCTCCATCTCGACGCCGAGGACGCCGCGTTGCGACCAGCGGTCGTACTGGCCGCGGTCCGGGTTGTAGAAGAGGTCGCTCGACACGACCGGCCCCACCGAGATCTTCTGGCCCTGCTCCTTCGCCACATGGACGGCCCCGTGGACGAGATCCCAGCTCGCCGTCGGGCAATGGGGCTCGTTGCCGACGAGATGCATCGCGGTCGAGTCGGCTGGCACGGCGGAGATCGCGACGATGATGTCGCCGAGCGCGAGACCGGGCTGCAGACCGCCGCAGGTGCCGACGCGCAGCAGCCGCGTGACGCCCAGCTGGATCAGCTCCTCCGACACGATGGTGGCCGTCGGGCAGCCCATCCCTGTGCTCTGGACCGAGACGCGCTTCCCGCCGTACGTGCCCGTGAAGCCGAGCAGCCCGCGCTCGCCGTTCACCTGGACGGCGTCCTCGAGATACGTCTCGGAGATGTACCTGGCGCGGAGCGGGTCGCCGGGCAACAGGCACGCGTCTGCGTAGTCGCCGGTCTCCGCTCTCACGTGGATCGGCACGCGCGCAACCCTATACGAGCCAATCCGTCAGGATCGCAGTCATGGCAACGGTCTTCGAGCCGCACATCGACGACGTCCTCGCCTTCTGCCGGCGGGATCCGATCGAGCGGGTATTCCTCGAAGACGTCGCCCGCAGGGGCCACGGGCGGTTCGTGGCCATCTCAGGTGAGCAAGGTCTGCGCGCGCTGTGTCATCTGGGAACGAACGTCGTTCCGTCTGGTGACGGTTGCGATGCGTTCGCCGACGCGGCGTCGAAGGCCGGACCGCGGATGCTGATCGGCGAGGAACGAGCGGTGACGCAGCTTTTCGAGCGGGCGCGCAGGAAGTTGCCGCGCCCGCGCGACGATCGCCCCGGCCAGCCGGTGTACGCGATCTCGACATCGCCTGCACCGGGCGGTACGGGACTACGACCGGCGGTGCCGGCCGACCTCGATCTCCTCGTGCCGGCCTGCGCCGCGTCGCACCACGAGGAGTTGGGCGTCGACCCGCTCCGGCGCGATCCCGAAGGCTTCCGCTGGCGGACGCGCGCCCAGATCGAAGAAGGGCGGTCGTGGATCTGGGAGGTCGACGGCGTGATTCGGTTCAAGGCCGAAGCGTCGGCCTGGACGCCGTCCGCTGTGCAGCTCCAGCAGGTCTGGGTGGATCCGCCGGCGCGCCGGCAGGGGTTTGCGACGCGAGCGCTGCGGGATCTCGTTCGACTTCTGCTCGAACGCACGCCCGCGGTGACGCTCTTCGTACGGCGGGACAACCTGCCGGCGATCAGGCTCTACGAAGCGATCGAGATGCGCGTTGTCCTCGCCTACCGCAGCGTCCTCCTTTGAAGACGCTGCTCCTGGCACGCCACGGCGAAGCCGTCTCGAACGCCCAAGGGATCGTCAGCGGGATCCCGCCCGGGGAAGGGCTGACCGTTCCGGGCCGACACGAGGCAGGATTGCTCGGCGTCGCACTGGCCGGGAACCCTGTCGATCTGGGCGTCGCAACGGACTTCCTGCGGACGCAGGAGACGCTCACGATCGCTCTTGCCGGGCGGGACGCGCCCCGGATCGTCCTCCCCCAGCTGAACGAGATCCGGTTCGGCGCGTTCGACGGAGGGCCGCTTCCGGAGTACCGCCGCTGGGCCTGGTCCGAGGAGCCGGACGTGCCCCCGCCGGGAGACGGCGAGAGCAGGGCGGACGTCGCGGCTCGCGTCGCCGCCGGTCTCGATGCGCTCGGGGCCCGCGCCGAGGACACAATTCTCGCCGTCAGCCACGCGCTGCCGGTTCGCTACGTCCTCGACGCGGCAGACGGTGTGTTCCCGGCGGCGCGCATCGAGCACGTCGAGCACGCAACGATCTACAGGCTCGATGCGGCCGCTGCCCGCCGCGCCGCCGAAACCCTCCGGGTGTGGTCCGAGGACGCGGAGTTCCGCGACTTCGGGCCCGACGCGACGGATGCGTGACCAGCTCACTCAAGAGGCGCGGCCGCGCCGCCGATAAGGAAGTACATGCGGGCACGGCTGACGAGTCTGGCGGCGCTCCTTGCGCTCGTGACGGCAGGTCTCGTGTCCGCGGGGTGCACCGCGGAGCTCGATCCGGTCGCCAAGGCCGCGTCACGCACCTCGAGCGTCGCCACGCTCCGCTTCTCGATGAGGGTGGGGCTGCAGCTGCCGGGAACGCCCGGCGCCGTGTCGTTCGGGGCGACTGGAGCGATCGATTCGGCGGCTCACAGGCTGGAGATGACGATGGATCTCTCGAAGATCGCGGGCCTGGCAGGGAGCCCGGATCTCGGGCGGCTCCGGATGATCGAGGACGGCTCCGTCATGTACATGAGCGGGAACGAGCTGTCACGTCTTCTGCCCGGCGGCAAGAGCTGGGTGCGGGTCGACCTGTCCCGGGCAGCCGGCAACCTCGGGCTCGAGATGTCGGGGCTGACGGGCGGCCAGACCGACCCGCGCACGTCGTTCGCGCAGCTCCGCCAGGCCGGAAACGTGGTGAAGATGGGGTCACAGACGATCAGAGGCGTGCCCACGACTCGTTACAACGTCCTCGTCGACCTGCGCAAGGGCCTCGACAAGCTCGACGACGCGTCGCGCGAGACGATGGAGCAGCTGGTGAACCGGCTGGAAGCTGGGGGAAGCCGCTACGTCCCCGCCGACGCGTGGATCGACTCCGAGGGCTATCTGCGCAGGATCCGCCTCGCCATTCCGGGATATCTCGGCGCCGGGAGCTCGTTCTCCCTGACGATGGACATGTACAGCTTCGGTGATCCGGTGTCTGTCGCCGTTCCGGATGCGGCACAGGTTGCGGACCTGACAGGCATGCTGCCCCGGCTCGGGGGCTGAGCCATCTAACACGTCGTGCGACAATGACGTGGTGGAGGAGGCCCTCCGCCGCATCGAGGCGCACGTTCGCGAGCACGAGCTGATCCCGCCCGGCGGCGCCGTTGCCTGCCTCGTGTCGGGCGGCGCCGACTCGACGTGTCTGTGGCATTCGCTCGGCGCCCTCGGCTACGGCGTCTCGGCGGTGCACGTGGACCACGGACTGCGCGGTGCCGAGTCGGACGGGGATGCACGCCATTGCCGGGAGCTGATGGGCGCCGAGATCGTGCCGGCGCACGGCGAGGGCACGAGTGAGGCGGAGCTGCGAGAGGTCCGCTACCGCCTGACGCAGGGTCACGGGCTGCGCGCCACCGGCCACACCGCGTCCGACCAGGTCGAGACGATCCTCTATCGCATCGTCGCGAGCGGGACGACCAAGGGCATCAAGGTCAGGCGGGAAGACGGCGTCGTGCGGCCGCTGCTGCCCCTGTCGCGCGAGGAGACGCGCGAGTACTGCCGGGCCCACGGCCTCTCGTTCCGGGACGACTCGTCCAATCCCGGAACCAGCCGGGGCTTGATCAGGGACGAGATCCTGCCTCTCCTGCGGCGTCTGCATCCGGGTGCCGACGCGAATCTGCTGGCCCTCGGTCGAGAAGGCTCCCGTCTGCCGCGCGCGCTCGAGCAGAGCCTCGTCGAGCTGCTCGAGTCGCACGCCGGAACGAAGGCCGCGGACCTCGGCGACGGCATGCGCGCAGTCCGCGAATATGACCGGCTGCGCCTCGAGGGCACCGTTCGCTGGGGCCCGTGGACGCTGTCGTCGGAGCGCGACGGGCTCGAGGTGCGGGGACGGCTGCCGGGAGATCGCCTCGCAGGCCGCCGCAAGAAAGTGCAGGATCTCCTCGTGGACGCGAAGGTACCGAAGGCCGAGCGGGCCGACTGGCCGCTGGTGGTGCACGGAGACGAGGTCGTATGCGTCCCGGGAATCGCCGAAGCGCCGGGCTGGGAGGGCGCGGTCGCCGCGCGACGCGAGCGATGACGATGGCCGAGCTGGAAGCGGGCGTCGGCGAGATCCTGATCGAGAGCGATGCGCTGCAGACACGGATCGACGAGCTCGGCGTGCAGATCTCGTCGGACTACGAAGGTCGTGATCTCCTGCTCGTCGGGGTGCTCAAGGGCGCGGTGTTCTTCATGGCCGACCTGATGCGCCGGCTCTCGGTGCCGTGCGAGATCGACTTCATGGCCATCTCGAGCTACGGCGACCGTACGGATTCCTCGGGTGTCGTTCGGATCCTCAAGGACCTCGACGCCAGCATCGCGGGCCGCGACGTGCTCGTCGTCGAGGACATCATCGACTCCGGGTTGACCCTCTCCTACCTGCGCCGCAGCCTGCTCGCACGCAAGCCGGGAACACTCGAGGTGTGCGCCCTCCTGACCAAGCCGGAGCGGCGCGAGATCGACATTCCCGTGCGCTACGTCGGCTTCGAGATCCCGAACAAGTTCGTCATCGGCTACGGCCTCGACTACGCCGAGCGCTACCGCAACCTGCCGTATATCGGCGTCTTGCGGCCCGAGTACGTCACAAACGGCACGTAACCTCAGCGCCATGATCCGGCGGCCTGCGAGCAGGCCCGGGCCACTAGGCACGCGCAGAGTGGCTGCTACCCTGCGACTAGCGTGAATCGCTTCTTCCGCAGCGCTCTCTTTCCGCTCGTCGTGATCGTCCTGCTCGTCTACCTGGCGAGCCAGACGCTGATCAGCAGGCACGACGGAAGCACCAAGTACACCTTCTCGCAGCTGATCCAGTCGGCCGAGGCGGGGAACATCGACAGCGCCGTCTTCAACCCGAACCGGCAGGAGGTCAAGGCGACGCTCGCCGACGGGAAGAAGGTGACCGTGCACTACCCGACGGATCAGGCGCAGTTCCAGCTGCAGCAGATCCTCGAGCAGAAGAACCCGAGCGCGGTCTTCGACTCCAAGGGCATCGGCTCGTCGCCCTGGTGGAGCCTGCTCACGTCGCTCCTGCCGATCGTGCTCCTGCTCGGTTTCTGGCTCTTCCTGATGAACCAGGTGCAGGGCGGCGGCTCGAAGGTGATGAGCTTCGGCAAGAGCCGCGCCAAGCGGATGTCGCCCGACTCGCCGAAGGTCACCTACAAGGACGTCGCCGGTGCGGACGAAGCGGTCGAGGAGCTGCAGGAGATCAAGGAGTTCCTCGAGAACCCGAAGAAATTCCAGGCGCTCGGGGCGCGCATTCCCAAGGGCGTGCTTCTCTACGGGCCGCCCGGAACCGGCAAGACGCTGCTCGCCCGCGCAACCGCAGGCGAGGCGGGTGTGCCGTTCTTCTCCATCTCGGGCTCCGACTTCGTGGAGATGTTCGTCGGCGTCGGCGCCTCACGCGTGCGCGACCTGTTCGAGCAGGCGAAGCAGGCGAGCCCCTGCATCATCTTCATCGACGAGATCGACGCCGTTGGGCGTCACCGCGGAGCCGGTCTCGGCGGCGGTCACGACGAGCGCGAGCAGACCTTGAACCAGCTGCTCGTCGAGATGGACGGCTTCGAGCTGAAGGACAACATCATCCTCATCGCCGCGACGAACCGGCCCGACATCCTCGACCCGGCACTGCTCCGCCCCGGCCGCTTCGACCGGCAGATCGTCGTCGACCGGCCCGACCGCAAGGGCAGGCAGCAGATCCTGGACGTGCACGCGAAAGGGAAGCCGCTCGAGAAGGACATCGACCTGGACGTGCTCGCCGCCGGGACGCCGGGCTTCACAGGAGCCGATCTCTCGAACGTGATCAACGAGGCCGCGCTGCTCGCGGCGCGCCGGGGTCACAAGGTGATCGGCCAGGAGGAGCTCGAGGAAGGGATCATGCGCGTCATCGCGGGCCCGGAGAAGAAGTCACGCCTGTTCTCCGAGAAGGAGCGCAAGGTCATCGCGTACCACGAGATGGGCCATGCGCTCGTGGGGCACTTCGTCAACTCGACGGACGAGGTGCACAAGATCTCGATCGTCAGCCGTGGCCAGGCGCTCGGCTACACCATCTCCCTTCCGACGGAGGACTCGTACCTGACCGCCAAGTCCGAGCTGATGTCGACGATGGCGATGACGCTCGGTGGCCGCGCCGCCGAGGAGCTCGTCTTCCACGAGGTCACGACAGGCGCCGCGAACGATCTCGAGAAGGTCACCGCGACGGCGAAGTCGATGATCATGCGCTTCGGCATGAGCGAGAAGCTCGGGCCGCGCGTCCTCGGCCGGAATCACGATCTCCCGTTCCTCGGCCGGGAGATGTCGGCGGAGCCCGACTACTCGGACGAGATCGCGAAGGAGATCGACGACGAGATCAGGCGCGTCATCGAGGAGGCGCACGACACCGCCGCCCGCGTGCTCCGGGAGCACATGGGTGAGCTGCACAAGCTCTCGGCCATCCTGATCGAGCGCGAGACGATCGACAAGGACCAGTTCGAGCGGTTGCTCGCCGGCGAGCCCGAGGAAACGGTCTTCCCCGAGGAGGAGAAGCCGGTCGTCGAGCCGCTGCCCGAGCCGGAGTCCGAGAAGAAGCCGGTCCTCAAGCCGCAGCCGCGAACGATTCCGGGCGCGGCCATGCAGCCTCCTCCGCCCGATCCCGCGGCATCTTAGGGGTCAGACCTTCGGGTCTGACCCGCAGTTCGGCGCGTCGGGACCGGCCGCGGCCCCTTTCTTCTTCGCTGTTGTCTTGGCAACTCGGGCTTGGCCTCTCGGCCGTCATGCCGGCCCTTCGGCCGCAACCCGACGCACGCCCGGTGACGTCTCTTTGGGAGCGCGCAACCTGCCGACGGCCGTGATCCTCTGCACTTACGGCGATGACGCCGGCCCGAGGGCTACGACCGCGATCCAGACGAGCGCCACGGCAGCGGCTGTCCCGGCGAGCTCGATTGCGATGCCGCCGACCCGACCGAGGTCGGCAGCGGCGAGCACGAGGGCCGCGACAAGCAGCCCGCCGACGCAGAGCACGAGCTCCGCGGCCAAGCGGCGCATGCCCCGTCCCGGCTCGCGCGTCACCTCCCGCCGCAGCTCGATCGACCAGTTCGCAAGCTCTGCGGCCAGGAGCAGCCCGGCGCCGACGAGCGCGGCGCGCGCGTCGAGCGCAGGCTCGTCGAGAACGAGGTGCAGCCCGTAGCCGCCGCCGAGGAGGACGATTCCGACCGTGACCGGGACTGTGTGCGCGACAGCCGTTCCGAGGACCAGCATGGTCACGCTGGCGATGCCGACCAGCAAGAGGAGCCTCGCGCGGTCACCGTGCGAGAGCAGCGCGGGCCAGGCCGCGAGCCAGGCGGCGACGACAGCGGCGGCTGCGGCCGCGGCTACCGCGGCACGAGCCCGGCGTGGCGCCGGAATACCGTCACCTCCTCGAGCAGGGGAGCGATCGGAGACTCCCCGTTCCAGCGCGCGACCGCGACACCCAACCGTGTGAACCTCGACACGAGCTCCTCCCGGCGCAGACACCAGAGCCGATACGCAAGATCGTCGTCCTGGCCCGTCGACCGCTCGACGAGGTCGAGCGGCGACACCTCGAGAACGACGAGATCGCGACCGCGCGCGCGGAGATCGAGCAGCGCCGCGATCCCGCGTGGATCGAGCAGTGGCGTGACCGCGATGATCAACGCTCGGGGCGGCAAGGTCCGCGCAGGGATGATGTTCGCGTCCTTCCACGCGTAGGTGAAGACCACCTCCGTCTCGAGGAGGGCGTCGACCAGCCTGTAGCTTTGTGCGAGCCCCGTTCCCGGCTGCAGCCAACGCAGCGTGCCGCCGAGCGCGACGAGACCCACCCGGTCGCGCCGTTCGAGGTAATGTGTCGCGAGCGTCGAGGTCGCTCGCACGGCGCGGTCGAGCGAGCTCGCATCGTGGCGACGTGCGTCGACGAACGTGTCGAGGAACACGACGATGTCGGCATTTCGTTCCGGATAGCGCTCGTTGACGACCAGGTCCGCCCGCCGTGCGCTCGCCCGCCAGTTGACGGAGCGGACGCGGTCGCCCGGGACGAACGGACGAAGATCGGCGAACTCCAGGCCGTCGCCCTTCGCGCGTGCGACCTCTGACCCGATCGCCGCTTGCGTAGCGATCGGGGACACCAGTCGGCGTAGCGCCTCGGGACGGGGGTAGACACGGAGTTGCTCGTGTCGTACGACGGTGTCTTCCCAGGCGAACAACCCAAGCAGGTCGTGGGCGCGAAGGCGTATGAGACCCAGATCGTGTGAGCCCCAGCGACCGCAGCGCAGGTGCAGATCTACGCTCTCGTCCTCGTCCGGGTAGAGACGGCAGGAGTGTGGCAGAGCACCGTCGGAGACCGTGACCGTTGGCGGAAGCGCGACATACGCCTCGAGCCGGGCGACACCGTCGACCGCGCGCAGCGTGAGGGTTGCGTCGACCTCGTCACCCTCCAGGGCGCGGTCTCGCGCGAGCGAGAACCACACGCCCAGGCGGGGAGGACGGTCGCTGAGGGCGGCGAGCGCGAGGACGAGTGCGAACGGCCCCACGAGGGCCGCGAGCTCCGGGCGACGTCCCGCGAGCGCACCCACCAGACCGGCGGCACACACGACACCGTACGCGGCCAGCCGCGGGGACGCGTGCCGCGTCACGGCGTGGGCGCCGGAACGTCCTCGGCCTTGGGCGTCGCCACGCGATCGAGGACGTCACGAACGATGTCCTCGGCGGCGAGACGCTGGACCCAGAGCTCGGGCTTCAGGACCAGGCGGTGTGCCAGGGCGGGCACGGCGACCGCCTTCACGTCGTCGGGCGTCGCAAACTCACGGCCGGCAACCGCCGCCTTGCAGCGCGCGAGCTTGAGAAGGGCGAGACTGCCGCGCGGGCTCGCGCCGACGGCCGTGCTCGGGCTCTCGCGTGTCGCGGCGACCAGCTCCACGATGTACCGACCCACGCTCTCGGATACGTGGACCTGCTCCACCGCGTTTTGCATCTCGAGGAGCGTTTCCCGGTCGACGACGGCTGCGAGGGCGACCTCGTCCATCTGCCGCTCCAGCCGGCGCTCGAGCATCAGCCACTCGTCGTCCGAGCTCGGATAGCCGAAGCCCGTGCGCAGCAGGAACCGGTCGAGCTGGGCCTCGGGCAGCGGATAGGTGCCCTCGTACTCGATCGGGTTCTGGGTCGCCAGCACGATGAACGGGCGCTCGAGCAAGCGCGTCACACCGTCCGTGGTCACCTGGCGCTCCTGCATCGCTTCGAGGAGCGCTGCCTGCGTCTTCGGCGGCGCCCGGTTGATCTCGTCGGCGAGGAGCAGGTTGGCGAAGATCGCGCCGGGGCGGAACTCGAAATCGGCGTCGCGCTGGTTCCAGATCGACGAGCCGGTGACGTCTGCGGGCATCAGGTCCGGCGTGAACTGGACGCGAGCGAACCGCATCTCCGTCACCTGGGCGAACGAGCGCGCCGTCAAAGTCTTCGCAAGGCCCGGATAGTCCTCGAGCAGGACGTGGCCGTCGCCGAGCAGCCCAAGAAGCACGAGCTCGATCGAGTCGCGCTTGCCCACCACGGCGCGTTCGATCTCGTCGACGATCTGCCGGCTGAGATCCCGGACCTGGTCCAGCTCCATCACAGCTGCTCCAGAGCTGCAAGGGCGCGGTCGAGGCTCCCAGCGGACACGCCCGGGTCGTGCCTGTGTTCAGGAGCAGCGCGGTCGGGGCGGATGAGCTCCCACGCGTCCGGCCCCACGAGAGCGGCTGTACGCTCGGGCTGTCGCTCGAGGTCGACGCCGCGTCGAGTAATGAGCAGCCCGGCTGCGGTCTCTCGAAGCGTGGGGCAGAGCCGGTTGTGCAGGTCCCAGGCGTTCTGGCGACCGAGCGTGACTTCGCGTTCAAGACGCTCGAGCTGCTTCACTCGCGCGACCGGCTGTGACCGCCGGCGAAGCCCCTGCTCGAACGCGGGCGAACCGGTCGGCCGCAGCGACCGCGCCAGTGCCACGGCGAGAACGGCGAGCCCGCCGCCTGCGACGACGACGAGATAGATATGCGTGATCAGCGAGGCGCGACCCGGGGCGAGTAGGACGCTCACGACGAACACGAGGGTCGGGGCAGCCAGTGTTCCGAGGATTCCGACGATGCCTTTCATGCCGGTTGCCCCGCGACGGGCGGTGACGCGCTCGCCGCCGACCGGTCGGCGGCGGCGGCCTGCAAATCGGCGCGGATCGCCTCGAGCAGCTTGATCGCCTCCGCCTTCATCTCCGGTCCGACGTCACGAGTCGAGAACTTCGCCTGCTCGAAGAGCTGCGTCAAACGGGACGCGTGCCCGCCGCGGACGTCGAACTCGACGAGGATGCGACGCAGGTACTCGAGCGGTGCATCCGACTCTCGTCGAGGCATGCCGACTGCCGCGAACGTCCGCTCCAGCCGCGCGTACGCAGCGATCACGGCGACCCGTGGATCGGGCTCGGCCCGTAGGTCGTCGAGCGTCTCGCGGAGCACGTCGGCGAGCGTGAGCCCGAGAGCGGGGTCGAAGGCAAGCGGGCGAAGCGCCTTCCGCCTCGCTCGGCGCGAGAGATACGCCGCCAGCGCTGCGATCCCGGCGGCACCGAGGACGGCGGCGACCGGAAACGGGGTGAAATGGGGCGTGTAGCCACTCCCGTTCTCACCGCGCTCCGGCATGGGCAGCGAGACGGTCAGGCCCCCACCGGCGTGGTGGCTGCGGCTGTTGATCGCCGCCCTCACCACCACGAGGATCAGGAGCAAGGTGATCGCGAGGAAGAACATGAGCGCGCGGCGGTGGCCCTTGATCAGCCCCTTCCTACGCTCCTCGTGGCTGTTGCTGCGTTGCAGGTAGTACGCGTAGAAGACGCCGATGCCGCCGAGCAGCACGAACACGACGAGAAGGCTCAGGAACGTGTCCGCGAGCTCGTGACCAGGACGCCGGGTGCTGTTCGTCCCGAGCGAAACGTGCCCGGACGACGCGAGCGCGACGACAGCCAGCAGGACGACCAGTCCGAGCAGCACGAGCGCCCCGCTCCGCGGGCGCCTGCCTCGCTCCGAATCTCTAACGTGCATCGTCAGATGAGACGATCACCACTCGACGAACGTTTGTACAGACCGGCGGTCATGGGTGTCGTGAACGTGACTCCGGACTCGTTCTCGGACGGCGGTCTGCATCTGGATCCAGGCTCAGCCGTCGAGACCGCGCGACGTGCGATCGACGAGGGTGCCGCCATCGTCGACATCGGTGGGGAGTCGACGCGCCCCGGCGCCGACGCCGTGCCGCTCGACGAGGAGCTGCGCCGCGTCTTGCCGGTGATCGAGGAGCTCGCCGGTTTGCCGGTCTCGATCGACACAGCGAAAGCCGAGGTCGCGCGGAGAGCGCTCGAGTCGGGCGCCGCGATGGTGAACGACATCACCGCGCTTCGCGGCGATCCTCTGCTCGCGGGCGTCGTGGCCGACGCCGGTGCCCATGTCTGCCTCATGCACATGCAAGGAGAGCCGAGGACGATGCAGGATGCACCGTCGTACGACGACGTCGTCTCCGAGGTCGCGTCGTTCCTCGAGGAGCGCCTGGGGTTCGCCGTCGCCCAGGGCATTCCCGAGAACCGAATCTGCCTCGACCCGGGCATCGGCTTCGGCAAGACGCCGGATCAGAACCTCGAGCTCGTGCGCCGGCTCGATGTCATCGTCGCGCTCGGACGGCCGGTTCTCGTCGGACTGTCGCGCAAGAGCACGATCGGGAAGCTCCTCGGCGACCCGGACGCCCGCGTCGGCAGCGACGCCGCATCGGTCGGTGCCGCGGTGGCGGCGTTCGACCGCGGCGCGTCGATCTTCCGCGTGCACGACGTTCGCCCGCACGTCGAGGCGCTCGCCGCCGCGGCGGCGGTGGAGCGGGGTACGGTTGCGGTATGAGCCATCCCCCCACAACTCAAGACGTTCACGGGCGGGGGCGCGCGTGAATGTCGAGCTGAGCGGGTTGGAGGTGTACGGCTTCCACGGGGTGCTGGCGGAAGAGCGGCAGCACGGGCAGCGTTTCCTGGTCGATGTGGCGGTCGTGCCGCTCGAGGACCTTGCGGCCCGTACCGACGACATCACAGACGCCGTCGACTATCGCACCATCGTCGCAGCCGTGCAGGAGATCTCGGGCGGACACACCTTCCACCTGCTCGAGGCATTCTGTACGGCACTCGCGGACGGGCTGCTCGCTCGGCTGCCGATCTCGTCGGCGACCGTTACGGTACGAAAGCCCGATGTCGTGCTCGATCTCCCCGTGCGGCACGCCGCGGTGACGGTCGGGCGCTACCGGGAGACGGAGAACGAGTAGGACGCGACGAGCCCTCGGCGTCCGCCGAGCGTGACCTCAACGTACGCCCAGCGCCCGGTCGCCGCCGGCTCGACGACGACCTGCTTGCGACCCGCGCGGACATGGCTGTCGCCCCCGAGCAGGTCGGGGCCCTGCCCTTCGGTGACCGTGACCGTGCCGGGTCCCCACACGCGCAGCGCGACGTTCGCCTTCGACATCGCCTTGCGGTCGAGCTCCATCGTCTGCAGGGCATGGCGTGCGCGTAGGCCGGGTGCGAGCCGTCGTGCCGTCGCCGCCGGGAGTCGGAAGACGCGGAGCGAGGGCGCGACGGACGTCGCACCGGCCTGGAGCAACGGGACGGTCTCGACGCACGACGCCGCGGGGGTGAGTTGGACGAGCGCGTATCCGTTCCCGGGAATCCACGGGGAGTGCGACCCGAGAGCGAGCGCCGTCGCGGCGACGAGCGTTCCGACCATCCTGTAGTCGTTGACGCAGCGGTACGCCGGACGGTTTGGCCCTTGTCGTTAACGTCCCGTTGTGGAACGCGCATACATCGGTCTGGGAGCGAACCTCGGCGACCGCGAGGCGACCATCGCTCGGGCGCTCGAGTTGCTTGCGGCGCATCCCGGCGTGGAGCTCCTTTCGGTGTCGCGGCTGCGCGAGACCGAGCCGTGGGGGTTCGCCGACCAGCCGGCGTTCCTGAACGGCGCGGTCGTCGTGCACACGTCGCTGTCGGCCGCCGAGCTGCTCGGCGCGCTCCTCGAGGTCGAGCGCGAGCTCGGCCGCACCCGTGACGGGCCCCGCTTCGGTCCGCGGACGATCGACCTCGACCTGTTGCTGTACGGGGACGGCGTCGTCGACGAGCCCGGGCTCGCGGTGCCGCATCCGCACCTGCACGAGCGGGCGTTCGCCCTCGAACCGCTGCTCGAGCTGGATCCCGAGCTCACCGTGCCTGGGCGGGGCAGGGTGGCGGATCTCCTCCGAGAGCTACACTCCGGCACATGAGCCACCTCGACGAGCTGGACGAGTTCGAGGCGGAGCTGGAGCTCCGGCTGAAGAAGGAGTACACGGCGGTCTTCGGGCTGTTCCGCTACTGCATCCTCACCCAGGACGCCACGTACCTCTGCAACAAGCTCGATCTCAAGGTGGTGCCGCAGGCGAGCTACCCGTTCTTCCACATCCAGATGGAGGACGTCTGGGTGTGGGACAAGAACCGGCCGACCCGGATCATCCCGCGCGCCGAGGTCTACACGTCGGGCGACGTGACGGTGGAGGAGCTGCACGGCGAGGGCGACGAGCCCGGTCTGACGGCGGAGGCGCTGGCCGAGAAGATCGGCGAGCCGCTGTCCTCCGACGACGACGCCTAGGGTCAGACCTTCCGGTCTGACCCGATTTCCGACCCGCCACCGTGCTGAAAAGCGGGTCTGACCAGAAGGTCAGACCCGGACCAGACCCTAATATCGAACCATGCTGCTGGCGGTCGACGTTGGCAACACGCAGACGATGCTCGGCCTCTTCGAAGCCGAGCGGCTCGCCGAGCACTGGCGACTGGCGACCGAGCGCTCGAGGACCGGGGACGAGCTCGGCGTGCTCCTCGGCGGTCTGATCGACTTCGACGCGGTCGACGGCATCTGCCTTTCCACGACGGTGCCGCCGCTCGTTCGGGAGTGGCAGCACGTGGCGGGCCGCTGGGCGGAGGCGCCGCTTCTCGTCGTCGGGCCCGGCGTCAAGACCGGGATCCCACTCCGCTACGACGACCCGCGCGAGGTCGGCCCGGACAGGATCGTCAACGCGGTCGCGGCCAGGGAGCGCTACGGCGCGCCGTGCATCGTCGTCGACTTCGGGACCTCGACGAACTTCGACGTGGTTTCGCCCGAGGGGGAGTACGTGGGCGGCGTGCTCGCGCCGGGGATCGAGATCTCGATGGACGCGCTCTTCGCTCGTGCTGCGCGCCTCGTTCGTGTCGACTTCGCCGCCCCCGCGTCGGTGATCGGGAAGACCACAGTCGCCGGGTTGCAATCCGGCCTCGTCTACGGGTTCGCCGGTCAGGTCGACGGCATCGTGCAGCGGATCCGCGGCGAGCTCGAGGCGCCCGAGGCGCCTGCGATCGCGACCGGCGGGCTCGCCGAGGTGATCGCGCCGCACACGGCCACGATCCTGCGTGTCGACCCGTTCCTTACGCTCGAAGGGCTCCGCATCGTGTGGGAGCGGAACGCATGATCGTCGCGCCGGACCGTTTCGCGCTCTTCGCCACTGCCGCGGTCGCGCTGCTGCTCGTCCCCGGACCGGCAGTTCTGTACATCGTGACTCGCTCGATTCAGCAGGGAATGCGTGCCGGCCTCGTGTCCGTGCTCGGCATCCACACTGGGACCCTGGTCCACATCACGGCGGCGAGCGCCGGTCTCTCCGCGCTGCTGGTGTCGTCCGCATCTGCGTTCACTGCGGTCAAGCTCGCCGGCGCGGCCTACCTGATCGGGTTGGGCCTCTGGACGCTCTTCTCGAAAACAGCCGACGTGGACGTCGTGCTCGGCGGCGAGCGGCGGCTCCGGCGCGTCTACGGACAAGGGGTAGTGGTCAACGTCCTCAACCCGAAGACGGCGTTGTTCTTTCTCGCCTTTCTGCCCCAGTTCGTGGACCCGCACCGCGGGCACGCCACCCTGCAGATCGCGCTGCTCGGGTTGACGTTTGCAGCGCTGGGCCTGGTCACGGACTCGCTGTGGGCGATCGGGGCGGGTGCAGCCGGTGACGTGCTGCGCCGGTCGCGCCGCTTCGCGCGCGTGCAGCGCTACGTGTCGGGGTCGGTGTTCGTCGGGCTCGGCGTCGTCACCGCGCTCGCCGGTGCGGGGAACGAAGACACGTGAGGCTCCGCGCCCTCGTCGGAGTTCTCGCGGCCGTTCTCGGAACCGCCGATTCGTGGGCAAGTAACAGTCTGTTACAAGGTAGGTTTGTGCTTTCGAGCTCTGCCTTCAAGGCCGGCGGGGCGATTCCACGTCGCTATACGTGTGACGGAGGGGGCGCGATCGTGCCGCTCCGCTGGACGGCGCCGCCGCCGCGGACGCGGTCGTTTGCGCTGCTGGTCGATGACCCCGACGCCTCGTACGGCACGTTCACGCACCGCCTCGCCTGGGGGATCGCTGGCACGGCGAGGGCGCTTCGCGGCCCGGCGCCGCGAGAGGGCACGACCAGCGCCGGGCGGGTCGGCTGGGTCGGGCCGTGCCCGCCGTCCGGTACGCACCGGTACGTCTTCCGGCTCTACGCCCTGCGCGCGCCGCTGCGTCTGGGCCGAGGCGCAGACCGTGCGGACTTTCTCGCCGCGCTCAGGGGCAAGGTGCTCGCCACCGGCGACCCTTCTCGGTCGCTACGGTCGCTGACGAGCGATCACGAGCTGGTCGAACGGTGAGAAACCGACCGAGTTGACCCAGAGCCCCTGCACGTACTGGCGTCGCAGGAAACGTGTCTCGAGGTATGCGTACGGAACGAACGCGGCGAGCTCGTTGATCCACCGTCGTTCGGCCTTCTCGTACAGCCGTGCGCGCTCAGTCTGGTCGGCCGACTTCCTCGCCGCGTCGAGCAGCGAGAGTACCTCGTCGTCCTGCTGAACGTACGTGATCGTCTGTGCGAACGTCCGGATCATCCCGTCGGGATCGGGGTAGTCGGCTTGCCAGCCCCACATGAAGGCATGTCCGCGCTCGCGCAGCATCGTGTCGTAGCTCGAGATCTGCGGGACCGACTCGATCCGTACTTGCGCTCCCAGGCGGCTCCACTGGTCGGCCACCTCTCGAGCAGCCTTGAGGGACCAGTGACGCGAAGGGCCGGTGAACAGCTCGAGCTCGGGCAGGCCGCGGCCGGCGGGGAAGCCCGCCTCGCCGAGGAGGCGTTTCGCCAGGTCGAGGTCGTGTTCGAGCCCTACACGGTGCGAATGGGCGGGCATCGCCGGCGGTATGAGGCCGCCGCGCCGTACCGGCCGTGCGCGCGACCCGAGGATGTCCGAGAGCCGCTCGCGGTCCAGGGCGTGCGCGAACGCCCTGCGCACCCGTACGTCGTCGAACGGCGGTTGCGTCGAGCGAAAGCCGATGTACCAGGTGCCGGTGACCGGCGCGGACTCGTCGCCTGCGCTCTCGACGTCCGGATACTCTCCGCTCCATTCCAGAACGACGTCGAGGTTGTCGGCACGCCAGGCGTCGAGCGTCTCCTCATCCGAGAGGAACGCGACGGTCACGTCGGCAACGTTTCCGAAGGCTCGGCTCCACGTCGTCGCCCGGCGGAGAAGCATCCGGCGTTCGTCGTATGCGGCCACCTCGAACGGCCCGTTGCCGAGCAGGTTGGCCGGCCGCGCCCAGTCGGCGCCGATGCGCTCCACGTGATGGCGGGGCCACGGGAAGCTCGGCGGCTGGGCGAGGACGTAGAGGAAATAGCTGCGCGGGACGTGCAGGCGCACCTCCAGCGTCTCCGGGTCGATCGCCTCCACCGACTCGACGTCGTCGAGCACGAATGCCGACCAGACCCCCTCCGAGCGCATGCGGAGCCAGGCGAAGGCGAAATCCTCGGCAGTCAGCGGCTGGCCATCGGTCCAGCGCTCGTTCGACCGCAGCCGGAATCGGTACACGCGGCCGTCGCTCGAGAGCTCGAAGCTCTCCGCCACGTCCGGGACGATGTCCAGGTCCCGGTCGACCGCCAGCAGCCCGCGGAAGAGGTGGTGGATGAAGGACCAGCTGGGAGCCGTATACCCGAGCCCGGGGACGAACGCCTCGGGATGGAGTTGCGTGGTGTCGACGTGCTCGGAGGGCTCGAGCCGGGTCACCTCGGGCTCCCGGCGTGCGAACGCTTCCTCGAACGCGGCAGCCGCGGCAGCGAAGTCGAATGCGAGGTGGTGGGTGAGCGCGATCTTCAGAAGCGTCTTGCGGGCGGTCGACTCGTCTCCCAGCCGATTGAGGAAGCCGAGCGCGCGCCGGTAGTGCGCGACGGCTTCGTCGTCCGCGTAGAGGCCACGGGCGACGTCTCCGGCCCTGAGCAGGTACTCGGCTGCACGCCCGGGCTCGTCCGCGCGGGTGAAGTGATGCGCGAGCTCGCCGTACGCTTCGGTCAGCGAGTCTGCGTGCACCTCCTCGAGCGCCCGCCCGACCTCGAGATGGAGCTGGCGTCGCTTCGTGTCGAGCAGGCGTCCATAGGCAGCCTCCTGCACGAGCCCGTGCCGGAATCGATACTCGGGTGTCGGGCGGCGCCGTTCCTCGACGACGAGCTCGAGCCGCTGCAACTCCGACAACGCAGACCCGACGGGCTCCTCCGGTCTGAGACGCTCGAGCAGCGGTGAGGCGAACGACCTGCCGATCACGGCCGCCACGCCGAGGAGCTCTCGCGTCGCCGGCTGGAGTCGGTCGAGCCGTGCCTGGAGCGCCTCGTGGACGGCTGCGGGGACCTCTACGCTCTCGATCCCGACGGTGAGCTGGAAGCTTCCGTTCTCGCGTCGCAGGGCGCCACGCTCGATCAGATCGCGCAGTGCCTCCTCGAGAAAGAACGGGTTGCCACCGGAGCGTTCGGCGAGGACGGCCGAGACGGCGTCCGGAATGGCTGCCCCCGCTGTGCCGGTGGCCAGCATCCGGCTCTCGTCGAGGTCGAGCGGGCTCAGCTCGACCTCACGGAAGCGGTGGGGATAGCGCTGCCGCGCCTGTTCGCCGAGATGCCAGGACGCGTGGTCACGCTCGCTCCGGTAGAGCAGGACGAGCGTCACCGCCTCTTCCTCCACGAGACTCAGGAGCTCTCCGAGCAGCTCGAGCGTCGCCTCGTCACCCCACTGCAGATCGTCGAGGACGACGCAGGTCGGGCGCTCTCGCGCCAGTCGCGTGACGACAGCGCCGAGCGCGTCGATGGTCTGGCGCCGGACGCTGTCCCTGCTGAACGTCCGAATGCGCTCCGCGGCGTCGGTCTCGAGCTCGAGGCCGAGGAGGTTGGCGACGAACGGGTAGACCTCATCGGCCTCCTCTGCCACCGCCTGTGCCAGCCTGGCCTTCAGCTCCAGCCGGACACGAGCCTCCGGAGCGGAGCCGCCGATGCCGAGCCAGCCACGCAGGAGGTCTCGGAGAGGCCAGTACGGAAGCGTCTCCGCGTACGAGACGGCGTGTCCCTCCAGGAACCGCACCTGATCGCCGTGACGACGCCGCATCTCGGCAATGAGACGCGACTTGCCGATCCCGGGCTCACCGGTGATCGCCACGATCGCGCCTCGGCCGTCGACCAGCGCCTCGAAGACGTTCTCGAGCATCGCGAGCTCGGCGTCGCGACCGACGATCGCAGTCGCGGTGACGTCGAGCTCGAGCTCTCGCTCGTGGAGGACCGCGAACGCCTGCGTGCCGCCCGTCTTGCCCTTCAGCTCGAGCTCACCGAGCGACTGGAGCTCGAAGTGGGCTTCGACCTGCCGGGCGGTCAGCGCGCCCACGACCGTGCCCGTCGCCACGGCGTACGTCTGCAGCCGCGCTGCGACGTTGACCGTGTCCCCGAGCGCGTTGTAGAGAACGTCCGGCGCTGCATCCGACGCTGGGACGACGACGGGCCCCGTATTGATCGCCACGCGCGCGGAGAGCTCGATGCCGTAGGCCTCGCCGACCTCGCGTGCGTAGCGCGCGAGCGTCTCGTGCATCGCCAGGGCCGCCCGCACGGCGCGCTCGGCGTCGTCGCCGTGGGCCACGGGCGTGCCGAAGAGGGCGAGCAGACCGTCGCCCGTGTGCTGCGCCACGGTGCCGCCGAACCGGCGCACCTGCTCCTCCTGCAGGCGCGCCAGCTCGTCGAAGAGGAATTTCGATCGCTCGGGCCCGAGACGCTCGCCGATCGTCGTCGAGTCGACGATGTCGGACACCAGCACCGACGCGATTCGACGCTCCCCGGCAGGCTCGCTCATGCGGCGATTCTGACGCCTCGTGTGCAGTGCTACTAGCGCCGGCGCAGCGCCAGCCACGCGCGGACGCGCGCAATGAGCGAAGGCCCTCGCTGCCGCGCGAGCTCGCGCTCACGGGCGAGCTGGCGCCGCGCCCAGGCGCGGTGCTGCATCGAGCGCGTCGCGTACTTCGGCTTCCAGTAGACGGGCACGCCGATCAGCCGCCGCCGTAGATCGACACCGGCAGCTCGAGCGTCACCTCGTCGCCGCTCGGGATCTCGGCCTCGAGCTCGTCCACGAGCGCGACCGCACCGGGCGCGGCCGCGATCAAGCGGCGCTCCACCTCGGCCGTGGAGTCGAGGAGCAGGATCTCCTGCTTGAAGAGCTTCGAGAACCGCCCGCGGCCGAGATACCAGCCGTAGAACTTCTTCAGGAAGCTTGCTGCGCGGCGCTCGCCGAGCTCGCGGACGGTCTCGCGCACGAACAGGATCAGCTCGGCGATCACCTCCTCGCGCGAGGGCTCACCGCCACCGCCGTCGATCATGTCGCGCAGCGCCCACGGATTCCCTTGCGCACCACGGCCGACCATGACGGCACTGGCTCCCGTGATCGCCAGGACCTCCTGCGCCCGCGTGCGGGACGTCACGTCGCCCGACGCGACCACTGGAACGTCGACGAGCGAGACGAGCTCGGCGGTCAGCGCGTGGTCGGCTGTGCCCGTGTACATCTGCTGCGCCGAGCGCGGATGAAGCGTGAGCGACGCTGCACCGGCCTCGACGAGACGCGGCCCGACCGTCAGGCAGGCGCGGGAGCCGTCGGCGAGCCCGCGCCGCATCTTCACCGAGACGGGCACGTCGACCGCCTCCGTGATGGCCTCGACGATCCTGCACGCGAGATCCGGCTGCTCGAGCAGCGTTGCCCCCGCACCCGTTTTCGTGACCTTACGGACGGGGCAGCCGAAGTTGACGTCGACGATGTCGGCGCCCGCCGCAACGACCATCCGCGCCGATTCGCCCATCGCAGCCGGATTCGAGCCGAAGAGCTGGATTGCGAGCGGGTGCTCGTCGGACGCCACGCGCAGGTAGCCGAGCGTGCGCTCGTTGCGATGCTCGATGCCGGCGCAGCTGACCATCTCGGAACACACGAGACCTGCACCGAAGCGGCGTCCCTGCCGCCGGAACGCCTGAACGCTGACACCCGCCATGGGGGCGAGAACGAGCCGTGTCGGGATCTCGACAGGCCCGATCCACCAGGGTTCAACGAGGTCGACCGCCATCGGGGGACATGGTACGGGCGGGGCCTCCGGGACTGTTGACCGGCATCCCCCGTGAGAGCTACCATTCCCGCCCTGCGTGGCGCGAGTGTGCCACGCGCTTTCCGTTTACGAGGGTCTGCTTGGAGGCAGCGTGAAGGACGTCATCCTGACTCCCGAAGGCTATGAGAACCTGAAGCAGGAGCTGGATCACCTGCGCACGGAGCGCCGGCGCGACATCGCCGAGCGCATCCGCGTGGCCCGGGAGTTCGGCGACATCGCCGAGAACGCCGAATACGACGATGCAAAGAACGAGCAGGCGATGCTCGAGCACAAGATCGCCCAGCTGGAGGAGCGGCTGCTCCATGCGCGCGTGATCGACGCCGGCGACATCGACACGAGCGTCGTCTCGATCGGCTCGGTCGTGCGCCTCCGCGACGTCGACGCGAAGGAGACGGTCGAGTACTTCATCGTCGGCTCGGCCGAGGCGAATCCGGCCGAGCGGAAGCTCTCGAACGAGTCGCCCGTCGGCAAGGCGATCATCGGCCGCAAGAAGGGCGAGACCGTCGAGGTGACGACGCCTCGCGGCAGCAAGATCAAGTTCAAGATCATGGAGATCAAGGCGGCCTGACGCGGGGTGGACTGGACGCTCGAGGTCGTCGTGCTCCCCGTCAGCGACATCGACCGGTCGGCGGCGTTCTACCGGGACAAGATCGGCTTCCATCTCGACCACGACACGACGAACGAGCACATGCACGTCGTGCAGCTGACGCCGCCGGGCTCGGGCTGTTCAATCGTGTTCGGCGACCTGCCCTCGCAGAACCAGATGGCGCCCGGCTCGATGCGCGCGCTGCAGCTCGTCGTTGCTGACGCAGAAGCAGCCCGTGCGCAACTGCTCGAGCGGGGCGTCGACGTGACCGAGATCACCGTTTTCGACGAGCGTGACGGCGGCACGTTCTTCGGCTTCAGCGATCCGGACGGCAACACGTGGGCCGTGCAGCAGATCAAGGCGCGCAGCGAGAAGCCGCTGATCCCGGTCGAGGCGCGCGGCCGCTTTGGTGCCGACGGGTAAGAGGGGCCGGCCGGGGCGCTAGCGCATAGCTCGGCACGGACCCCCGCTAGTCTCCCCGGGCCATGACCGCCGCCAAGCGCTTCCCCGACCGGGTCGAGATCGCCACCGTTCTGGTCGAGTGCGAACCGCTCGAGCCCGGCGGACAGCTGGACACGATCCGACGTCTGGCCGGCCGGACGATGGCGCGGCGCGAGATGGGCAAGCTCGTGTTCGTCGACCTCGTCGACCGCTCGGGCCGGATTCAGCTGATCTGCGACACGAGCAAGACCGGCGAGCTCGAGGTCCGTCTCGGCGACGTCATCGGCGCTGTCGGGCGGCCCGGAAAATCGAGGCGAGGGGAGCCGTCCCTGCTGGCCGACTCGGTCGACGTGCTCGCTCCCAACCAGAGCCCGCTGCCCGATACCTTCCACGGGCTCACCGACGTCGAGCTCCGATACCGCAAGCGCTACCTCGACCTCTTGATGAACGACGAGACGCGCGCGGACTTCGTCATGCGCACGAAGATCGTCACCGCGATCCGCCGGTATCTCGACGGCGAGGGCTTTATCGAGGTGGAGACGCCGGTCCTGCAGCCGCGCTACGGCGGAGCCCTGGCTCGCCCGTTCGTGACGCATCACAACGAGCTCGACGCCGACTTCTACCTCCGCATCGCCACCGAGCTCTACCTCAAGCGGCTGATCGTCGGTGGGCTCGAGCGGGTCTACGAGATCGGCAAGGACTTCCGCAACGAGAGCGTCTCGTACAAGAACCAGCCTGAGTTCACGATGCTCGAGTGGTACGAGGCCTACGCCGACTACCGCGACACGATGGCGCGGATCGAGACGATGCTCGAGCAGGTCGCTCGAGACGTCCTGGGCACGAGCACCGTGCGCTTCAGAGGGCACGAGGTCGATCTCAAGGCTCCCTGGCGGCGCCTGAGCTTCGTCGAGGCGCTCGAGGCGCAGGAGCTGTGGACACGCGACGAGACCGAGCTGCGCGCGTGGCTCACCGAGCGCGGCGTCGACATCGAGGCGGACAAGGACTGGGCGCAGCTCGTCGACCACGCGTTCTCGCACTTCGTCGAGCCGAGCCTCGTCGAGCCGACGATGGTCTACGGCCAGCCGGTCGAGCTCTCGCCGTTCGCGCGCACCATGGACGACGATCCCTCGCTCACCGAGCGCTTCGAGTTCTTCGCCGCGGGCATGGAGCTCGGCAACGCCTACTCGGAGATCAACGACGCAGCCACCCAGCAGCAGCGCTTCGACGAGCAGTCCGAGCACGTAGAGGGCGCTCCCGGCGACCCCGACTACGTCGAGGCGCTGTCGTACGGGATGCCGCCGACCGGTGGCCTTGGACTCGGCATCGACCGTCTGACCATGCTGCTGACGGGGCGCGAGACGATCCGCGACGTGATCCTGTTTCCCGCCCTACGGGCGGGAAACTAGGGTCGACTCGAGAGTTGACCACAGTTCACAGAACGTTTTGAAACGAACTGACCGGGTCCGCGGACACTAGATGCATGACCACGAAACGTTCGTTCCTGTCGTTCTTTGCAGTCGTGCTCGTGCTTGCGGGCGCAGCTGTCTTCGCCCGGGCGACCCCGGCCGCAGCGACGGCCGCGTACGCCCGGGCGTCGGTTGCCGTCGGCAAATCCGACTACGGCCAGATCCTGTTCGACGGCCGCGGCTATGCGCTCTATGCGTTCACCAGCGATCCACGCGGGCGTGCCACCTGCTACGGCGCCTGCGGCAAGAACTGGCCGCCGTTCATCGTCAAGGGTCGCCCGGCGGCAGGGCTGCGCGCCAAGGCTTCGCTGCTCGGCATCACCCGTCGCCGTGACGGTCGGCTGCAGGCGACATATGCCGGACGGCCGCTCTACTACTACGTCGGCGACAAGACGCCGGGCGCGGTCCTCTGCCAGAACGTCAAGGAGTTCGGCGGCCTCTGGCTCGTCCTCCGCGGCAGCGGCGCGCTCGTCCGCTAGGAACTCATGTTGCGGGGGCGACCGCGGTCGCCCCCGCGGCCCGCGAGACGACGGGCGCCTGCACACTCCACGGGAAGTCGATCCAGAGGTCGGTTCGCTTCCAGACGTACTCGCAGCTGACCGTCGAGCGTGACTTCTCGTACAGCACGGCGCACCGGACCTCGCCGACCTTGCCGGCGCAGAAGTCCTTGACGAGCCGGAGCGTCTCGCCCGTGTCGGCGACGTCGTCGGCGATCAGCATCCGGGCCGACTCGAGATCGACGAGCTCCGGGACGGGCGGCAGCAACATCGGCACTGCCAGCCGTTCCTCCACGCCCGTGTAGAACTCGACGTTCATCGTCCACGTGTTCTTCACGTCGAGCGCGTAGCCGAGCGCCGCGCCCACGAGCAGACCGCCGCGGGCGATGGACAGGATCAGATCGGGCTCGTAGCGGTCGTCGTGCACCTGCTCGGCCAGTTCCCGTGCGGCGATCCCGAACTCGGCCCAGGAGAGCCGCTCGCGCTCGCCGCGCAGGTTGTCGGTCTCCACGGTGCGCCGATCGTACAACCGGCGTGTGGCGCACGTCGGCTGCTTGTTTCCTCGGCCTGATGATGATTCGCTCTCGCCGTGCAAGAGCGGAAGCTCGTCACTGCACTGTTCTGCGACCTTGTCGGCTCGACGGCTCTCGGCGAGGCTCGACCCCGAAGCGCTCCGGAGCGTTCAGGCCGCGTACTCATCGACGAGGACCCGCACAGCCGTTTTCTTGCCACGCGCCAGTTTCGCTTCCATCACGCCCTCATCGACGAGGTTGCGTACGAATCGGTTGCGAAGAAGGACCGCGTCCGCTTCCATCGCGCGGTGGCGGGGTGGCTCCAGGGGAATGTGGCCGAGCAGCCCGCTCTCAGCCTGTCCGTCGCACATCATCTCGACCGTGCGCACGCGTTCGCCACCGAGGTCGCGCCCACCGAGGAAGCTGATGCCGCGCTTGTCGAGACAGCCGTGTTGGCCCAGTGGCGCGCCGAGGACTGGGCGGAGTCGAACGTAGCGCGGTCGGAGCAGCTCCGGCTCACCGAACGTGCGGTTGCGCTGTCGAGCAACGTTCCCGTGCTGGATGCGATCGCCCGGGCCCGCCACGCGCGAGCGCTTGTCGCCGCGGGACGGGCGAGCGACGGGATCGACCTCGCCAACGAGGTCCTCGCGGGGGAGCCCTCCGACGAGGCAAAGGCGCATGCCCTCCTCGCTCGTGCGGAGGCGGCGCGAGACCGGAACGATGTTCCAGGCATTCGTGCCCATGGAGAGCCCGCGCTGGCGCTCGCGCGCTCGGCGAGCCTCGATGCGCTAGAGGACGGCGCACTGCGCATGAGATCCGCCGGGCGCGGAGCTCGCCCGGATTCGCGCCGCGCAAGGGCCTGACGACGAGGCGGAGCGCATCTGGAGGACGCTTCTTAGCCGGTCTGCCGGAGAGAATCAGGTCGAGAGGGCGCACGTGCAGGTCGCGTATGCGGCATTCCTCGGCGGGCGAGGGCGAGCCGACGAGGCGGCGGCTCTCGCCGGCCAGGTGAGAGCCGCCTTCGAAGGCAAGGGCGCCGGTCTGCTCGAGAAGGAGCTCGAGACCGTCGAGGCCTTGCTGGCGACTGCCCGCGCGGGCCCGGCGCGTGAGCCCGGCTAGATCGCGACGCGGCCGGGCGTTCTCACGTCGGCGAGCACATCGGCGAGGATCGTCTCGAGATCGCGCTCGGGCTGCCAGTCGATGGCGCCGTTGATCTTCTCGATCGCCGGGATGCGGTGGAGCATGTCTTCGATTCCCTGCCCGTAGACCTTGTCGTAGGGGACGAATACGAGCTCGGATGAGGAGCCGGTCAGCTCGCGGATCCGCTCGGCCAGCTCCAGGATCGAGATCCGGTTGGTGGAGCCGACGTTGTAGATCTCGCCCGAGCCTCCGCGCTCCATGAGCCCGTACAGCGCGCGAACGGTGTCCTGCACATGGCAGAAGCAGCGCGTCTGAGCGCCGTCGCCGTGGATCTCGAGCGGCTCACCCGCAAGCGCACGCTGCACGAAACTCGGGATGACCATTCCGTATTGGCCGCTCTGCCGGGGCCCGACCGTGTTGAAGAGCCTCGCGATGACGCAGTCGAGCGCGCGCTCCTGGTGATGCGCCAACGCGAGAAACTCGTCCATCGCCTTCGAGTCCGCATAGGCCCAGCGGCGCTGCGTGGTTGGACCGTAGATGCGCCTCGCGGTCTCCTCGAGCGGTCTCTCCTCGCGATGGTCGCCGTAGACCTCCGAGGTCGATGCCACGAGGATGCGCTTCCCGAAGCGGTTGCAGTGCTCCAGCACGATCTCCGTTCCCCGTAGGTTCGTGACCAGCGTGTGCACCGGTTGCTCGACGATCAGACGTACGCCGACGGCAGCCGCGAGGTGGTAGACGACGTCGCAGCGGTGAACGAGCTCGTTGACGACCGACCAGTGGAGCACGGAGTCGACGACGAGGTGAAACTCGTCCCGGTCGCGCAGATGCTCGACATTCGCCAGGGAGCCTGTGGAGAGATCGTCGAGCGCCCAGACCTTCCAGCCTTCACCGAGCAGGAGCTCCGAGAGATGAGAGCCGATGAAGCCCGCCCCGCCGGTGACGAGTGCCTTCACCCGGCGGAGCCTACCCTCTTCGCGGACGAGAATCGGAGCAGTCTCGCGCGGGACCCGGCAGCGGGTGACTCGGACACGAGGGAGCCGTTCGATACGATGACCCTCTACCTTCGACGCGGAGAGCCGATAACAGGAACTCCGGAGACCGCCACGGAAAGGAGGGTCGAGGGAGCAGTGTTCGAGCGATTCACAGAACGGGCCCGACAGGTCGTCGTCCTCGCTCAGGACGAGGCGCGCGCGCTGAAGCACAACTACATCGGGACGGAGCACATCCTCCTCGGCCTCCTCCGTGAGGAGGAAGGCCTTGCTGCGCGCGTTCTCGAGTCGCTCGACATCACCGTGGAAGAGGTGCGCGCGCAGGTCGCCAGGATTGTCGGACAGGGCGATGAGGTCACGACGGGTCAGATCCCGTTCACGCCGCGGGCGAAGAAGGTTCTGGAGCTCGCGCTGCGCGAGGCGCTGTCGCTCGGTCACAACTACATCGGCACCGAGCACATCCTGCTCGGGCTCGTGCGCGAGAACGAGGGCGTCGCCGCCCGGATCCTGCTCGACTTCGACGCCGACGCGGAGAAGATCCGCAACGAGATCATCCGCATGCTTTCCGGGCCGGGGCGCAGGCAGGCCGGCGCCGGGGCGTCGGCGCCCGGCGAGAAGTCGAAGAGCTCGAAGCTGCTCGACCAGTTCGGCCGCAACTTCACGAAGCAGGCCGGCGAAGGCAAGCTCGACCCGGTCGTCGGCCGCCAGACCGAGATCGAGCGGATCATGCAGATCCTCTCCCGCCGGCAGAAGAACAACCCGGTGCTGATCGGCGAGCCTGGCGTCGGCAAGACCGCTGTCGTCGAGGGGCTCGCGCAGCGCATCGCCTCCGGCCAGGTCCCGGAGCTGCTGAAGAACAAGCAGATCTACTCGCTCGACCTGGCCGCCC
>JACXTT010001060.1_pt1 | contig 46819 bp, 30 predicted proteins | sample 9270951 | NCBI WGS metagenome assembly JACXTT01 (sample SAMN15532306, study PRJNA645909) | rock metagenome | isolation source: weathered quartz diorite | place: Puerto Rico | collected 2017-06-21 | reverse complement strand
ATGTCGGCTCATCGCATCCTGGGGCTGGAGAAGGTCCCAAGGGTTTGGCTGTTCGCCAATTAAAGCGGTACGTGAGCTGGGTTCAGAACGTCGTGAGACAGTTCGGTCCCTATCCTATGCGGGCGCAGGACATTTGAGGGGAGTCGCTCCTAGTACGAGAGGACCAGAGTGAACGGACCGACGGTGTACCTGCTGTCACGCCAGTGGCAAACGCAGGGTAGCCATGTCCGGTTGGGATAAGCGCTGAAAGCATCTAAGTGCGAAACCCACCCCAAGATAAGATGTCACAGGTCGCAAGACCTCTAAAGACCCGTAGGAGATTACTACGTTGATAGGCCACAGATGTAAACGCAGCAATGCGTGTGTCGAGTGGTACTAATCGGTCGTGAGACTTAACCAATTTTCTTTATTGAATCACCTAGATGTCGCCTGCCTTTGGCCGGTGGTGCGTCGATATTTGCTGGATTGCGCGTGTGGTGCCCCCCTCAAGTCCGGGGCACCGGCTCTTCTTGATTTTTTCTGGCGACAATACCGCGGGTGTCACTCCTCTTCCCATTCCGAACAGAGCAGATAAGCCCCGCAGGGCCGATGGTACTACACGGGCGACTGTGTGGGAGAGTAGGTCGTTGCCAGGAGTTTTTACGAAAGCCCGATTCACTCCGTTGAGTCGGGCTTTTTTTTGTTAGCCCGGACGCCAGGCTGTTGGAGCAGCCGGTTCCGCGGCCCGAGAGGGTGCCCTCCTCTTACCCACCCGTGAACTCCATGTTCTGGCTCCCGCCATCACAAGGTCTCTCACATCGAGAGATGCTCTGTTTGAATCAGAGTGAATAAAGTAATATCTTGCCCCATGATGGTGTAGGTGGACCTCGTACGATAAAGCTCGAGTCCTGCCAAACCTCCCCTTCAAGGTCGACGCCTGAGAGCGGACAGTCAATATATCGTTCCCCGCATGCTCCCCGCACCCAGATCTGCACTGCGCACAACTGGCCTCTGCATTGTCATCGCCGTGCTATATTTTGTCACCGGAAGGCTCGGTCTGTCAATGGCCTTCGTCCACTCGAGCGCAACGGCCATATGGCCGCCCGCCGGCATCGCCCTGGCTTCCTATCTCATCTTTGGCTACGGGGTCTGGCCAGGAATCCTTGTCGCGGCGTTTTTCGTAAATATCACGACAGCAGGAACCGTCGCGACTTCGATGGGGATTGCTGCCGGTAATACGCTGGAAGGCATGCTGGGCGCCTATCTGGTGAACCGGTTCGCGTGCGGCCGGGAAGCGTTCGACCGTCCACGAAATATTCTGAAATTTGCCTTTCTCGCCGGTGTCGTGTGTACAACGATCAGCGCAACCACAGGGGTCTCGAGCCTCTCCATCGGGGGCTTCGCCCGATGGACGGATTTCGGGGCTATATGGTTCACCTGGTGGCTCGGGGATGCCGCCGGCAATCTGATCGTGGCCCCGCTTCTCCTCTTGTGGACCTACCGCTATCAAATGGCATGGAAGCGGATCGATGCGCTGGAAGCTCTGGTCCTTTTCTCGCTTCTTGTCATTGTCGGGCTGATGACTTTCAGCCCGGCATTTCACTCCCAGGCCAAAAATTACCCCCTTGAGTTCCTTTGCTTTCCCCTCCTCGTGCTTCTGGCCTTCCGGTTCACCCAGAGAGAAACAGCCACGGCCACCGCTCTCCTGTCGGGTATCGCCGTTTGGGGTACGCTTAACGATTACGGGCCCTTTCTTGCAGAATCGAAAAATGAATCGCTGCTATTGCTTCAGACGTTTATGAGCGTGACGGCCATTATGGGGCTTATCATCGCAGCGGTCGTTGCCGAGCGTAAGCAGGCTCTGGGTGAGTTGCGAAGGTCGCACGCGCAATTAGATATTCGTGTCCGTGAACGTACCGCAGCGCTGGTGACTATAAATGATGCTCTCCAGTCAGAGGTCGCCGATCGGAGACGATCGGAAGAGCAGCTCAAACAAAGCCAGCACCAGCTCGCCGAAGCACAAGAGATCGCCCAGTATGGTAGCTGGGAGTGGGATATCCTAGAGAATTCGATTCACTGGTCCGGAGAGATTTTCCGGATATACGGCCTTTCCAGAGCGGAGTTTCCCGCTACCTATGAGGGTTATTTCGAACGGATTCACCCGGATGACCGTGAATTGGTCCGAACTACCATCGAGAAGACCCTCGCGGACCATCGGCCAGCGGATTTCGAGCACAGGATCGTCCTCCCCGACGGGAAGATCAAAGTTCTCTTCTGTCGCTGCAGGGTTGTCTGCGGCACACAAAAGAATCCGATAAAAATGATCGGGACAGCGCAGGATATCACCGGGAGGAAAAAGGCGGAGGAGCAACAATCTCTTCTGGCGCTGATCGTCGAGTCCTCAAGCGAGGCTATCATCGGCATCACGCCCGAGGGAGCCATCAGAAGCTGGAACCCCTCAGCGGAGAAGATTTATGGGATCACCGCGGAGGAGGCGCTTGGGAGACAATTCGGAATTATCATGCCCGCGGAGCTCAAATCAGATTCGCCCCTCTTCGTCGAGAGCGCACTCCGGGGTGAGCACCACACGTATGAGTTCCGCCTTCTGCGAAGTGATGGCGCGCGAATCGATGTCTCGATGAGTATCGGACCCGTCACAAACAAAGGTGGCACTATCATCGGCTTGGTGAGCGTGTCGCACGATATCACCGAAGCAAAACAGGGAGAGCAGACCCTTCGCGGGCTTCTTGAATCCGCGCCGGATGGAATGGTGATTGTCAGGTCCGACGGGACAATCCATCTTGTGAACTCGCAGACAGAACATTTGTTCGGGTATAGCCGCTCTGAAATGGTCGGACAATCAATCGACATGCTCCTTCCCGAGCGATTTCGCACTGCCCACGTGGCTCACCGGACGAAGTTTTTTGCTGGCCCAAGGGTGCGTCCCATGGGCGAGGGGCTGGAACTGTTTGCCCTGCGAAAGGACGGGACGGAGTTCCCCGTCGAGATCAGCCTCAGCCCCCTCGAGACAGCGGATGGCACCCTTGTCACGGCAGCGGTGCGCGACGTGACGGAAAGGATGCTCGCCCGCGAAGCCCTCAAGGCATCTGAGGAGAGACTCCAACAGATCGTCGAATCCTCGCTTGATATCATCATCGCGGTGGACAAGAATCGACGGATCATCACGTTCAACAGGGCGGCCGAGAATGCCTTCGGCTATGATCGTTCGGAGGTGATCGGGAAGGATATATCTGTCCTTTATGCCGAACCATCGGAGTTTCGGAAAGTTTATGCGGTCATGAATAGCAATAACCAGTTTGTCGGCGAGATTCTCAACAGGAGGAAGAATGGCGAGACTTTTCCCAGTTTTCTCTCGGCCGCGGCACTGCGTGACCTCCATGGCGAGATGATCGGCACAATGGGTATCTCACGGGATATCACAGACCGAAAAAATGCGGAAATGCAAATCAGAGAGGCCTTTCGAAAGGAGGTTTTGCTGAAGGAGATTCATCACCGGGTGAAGAATAATCTTCAGATCATCTCGAGCATGCTGAGCCTCCAATCCGACCATGTCGCCGACAGGTCAAGCGTGAATGTGTTCACGGAGAGCCAGAACCGTATTCGAACGATCGCCCTGATCCATGAGAAGCTGTACCAGTCTCGCGATCTCACCAATATCGATTTCGGAGATTTCCTCGATTCGCTCACGGCAAATCTGATGCTCTCCTATAAAGCGGATCCGTCGACAACTCAAATCGTGGTTGATTCGCCGGATGTTTCGCTCGGGATAGATACCGCCATACCCTGTGCTTTGATTATCACAGAACTGGTATCGAATTGCCTCAAGCACGCCTTCCCCGGGGATCGGACGGGAAAGGTTTCCATTTTCCTCCGCCGGACGACGGGAAAAGGGATGAGTCTGAAAGTTTTCGATGACGGTGTCGGCTTTCCACCGGAAGTGGATTTTCGAAATACCCAATCCCTGGGATTACAGCTCGTCATGATGCTCGTCCACCAACTCGATGCCACCATCCGGCTAAGCAGGACCCGCGGTACCCAATTCACAATGGAATTCGATGAGGTCCGATCTGTAGAAAGGAGCTAACCTCGTGGCCAAAGCACGCGTGTTGATTGTCGAGGATGAAATGGTCATTGCAAGGGATTTACAGAAAAAGCTGCAGGCCAGAGGCTATGAGATTCCGGAAACTGCCTCCTCCGGTCCTGAGGCGCTCGAAAAATCAAACCGCCTCCGTCCCGACCTTGTCCTGATGGATATCGTCCTCAAGGGAGATATGGATGGTGTAGAAACGGCAAACGAACTGCGCGAAAAGCATAGGATCCCCGTCATTTTCGTTACGGCTCATGCTGACGATCCGACGTTCCAGCGCGCAAAGATCTCAGAACCCTTTGGTTATATCCTCAAACCGTTCGATGTCCATCTGGTGGATATCACCATAGAGATCGCCCTCTATAAACATAAGCTGGAGCAGGAGAATGCAAAGCTTCTCTCCGAGCTCCAGGATATGCTTGCCCATGTCCGGACCCTGAGAGGACTTCTCCCGATCTGCGCATGGTGCAAAAAGATCCGCGATGATGCCGGATACTGGCAAGAAGTGGAGACGTATATCCATAAGCATTCCTCCGCTGAGTTCAGCCATGGGATCTGTCCCGGTTGTCAGGAGAAATTCCACCGAGACTTCGTGGAACATCTAAAGAAACAGGGATTGTGAAAGAACATTCCGGGCAAAGGCTCAGTCGGCGGGTCTCATCCGTCGAACCCTGTGTGGCACAATCGCACCCCGAGAGCATGCCTCTTTCACGGATGCCGCTCTCGTGCGCGCTCTAGGCTAAAGCCCGGCATGACGCCCACGGGGTTGCCCCCGCCTTCACCCACTTTCTTAATAAATCTGAGGATCAGAAACTTCCGGGATCAACGATATCGTGGGGACCGCTTGGCTGAATCACGTTGTGAGTCCGCTCTGGCGTTTTGATTCTTGTGAACATTTTTTGTATTTCTCCTTCATTGCAGTGTTAGCCCAGTTCCTGACTCCACAAACTCTACACTATACGGAATCCACACTATGATCAGACGTTATTTGTCACTGTGCACTTCTTTGCTCGCGCTGGTGGGGACGATTTCGGCCCAATCCAAAACTCCCTTCCGTTACGATACCACACTCTATAATAAGATGCTCTGGCGCGAGATCGGGCCCTACCGCGCCGGCCGCTCTATCGCCGTGGCCGGGCACCGGGATAAGCCGCTGACCTATTACTTCGGGGCCACCGGCGGAGGTGTGTGGAAGAGCGACGATGGCGGCATTTCCTGGATCAATGTGTCGGACAAATTCTTCAAACTGGGAATTGTCGGTGCCCTGGCTGTTGCACAGTCCGATCCGAATGTCGTCTATGCAGGGACGGGTGAAGCCTGCATACGCGGTAACGCAATGCCCGGGGAAGGTGTCTACAGGAGTGTCGACGCGGGCAAATCTTGGAAATTTTCCGGTCTCAAGGATGCTCAAACAATCAGCAAGATCATAGTTCACCCCGGGGACGAAAACATTGTTTACGCTGCCGCCTTCGGTCATGTTTTCGGCCCAAACCCCGACCGCGGAGTCTACCGCTCGAAGGACGGAGGTTCGAACTGGGAGAAAATTCTCTATAAGAGTGAAAAGGCGGGTGCCGTCGATATCGCAATGGATCCCTCGAATCCGCGTATTCTCTATGCCGCGCTCTGGGAAGCATATCGGAACCCATGGAGCATGTCGAGCGGCGGACCGTCGAGCTCCCTTTGGAAATCGACCGATGGCGGGGATTCCTGGGTCGATTTGATGAAGTCGGAGGGGTTCCCCAAAGGTGTGCTTGGGAAGATCGGGATCGCCGTCTCCCCTGCCAGAGCGGACAGGCTGTGGATCATCGTCGAAGCAGAGGAGGGTGGGCTCTTCCGGTCTGACGACGGGGGCAAGTCATGGTCCAAGATGTCCGACGACCGGCGGATTCGACAGCGCGCCTGGTACTATTCTCACATTTTCGCCGATCCCCTGAACCCAGAGGTGGTCTATATTCTCAACGTCCAGTTTTTCAAGTCGATTGACGGCGGCCACTCCCTTGCTACTCTTTCCGTTCCCCACGGTGATAATCATGATCTCTGGATCGATCCGTCAAATCCCCTGCGCATGATCGAAGGTAATGACGGAGGCGCTACCGTCACAGTCAACGGAGGTCAAACCTGGACAGAAGAAGATGTCCCGACGGCTCAGTTCTATCACGTCGCCGTCGATAGCGCCTTCCCGTATAATGTCTACGGGGCGCAGCAGGATAATAGCACGGTGAGGATCGCAAGTCGGACGACCGGGTTCGGAATCGATCGAACGGACTGGTATGCCGTCGGCGGAGGCGAGAGCGGGTACATTGCCGTCGACCCAAAGGATCCGGAAATTACGTACGCCGGCAGTTATGACGGCTACCTGACCCGATACGATCATCATAACGACCAGGAACAGGACGTCTCCCCTTGGCCCGATAATCCCATGGGAGGGGGCGCGGGGACCGCGAAGTACCGGTTCCAGTGGACATTTCCCATTGTCGTTTCCCAGCATGACCCGAAGGTTGTCTACGCGACCGCGAACCGGGTCTTCCGGACGACAAATGAGGGGATGAGCTGGCACATCATCAGCCCAGATCTTACACGGAACGATACAAGTAAACTGGGGGCTTCGGGAGGACCGATCACGAAGGATAATACGAGCGTTGAGTATTACGGGACTATTTTCACCTTTGCGGAATCGCCCGTCCAGCAGGGAGTTCTTTGGGCAGGATCAGATGACGGGATGGTGCACATGTCCCGTGACGGAGGTACGACATGGTTGGATATTACACCCAAGGATTTGCCTCCATGGTCCATGATGAGTATCGTCGAACCTTCCCCTCATGATCCCGGTACTGCCTATCTCGCCGCCAATCGCTATAAGCTGGATGATTTCAGGCCCTATCTCTTCAGAACGACCGATTTCGGAAAATCGTGGAAGAGAATTGTCCGCGGCATTCCCGAAATGGATTTTACCCATGTTATCCGGGAAGATCCGAATCGCAGAGGGCTCCTCTACGCGGGAACTGAGCGGGGAATTCATGTTTCGTTTGATGCGGGGGAGAATTGGCAGCCCCTGCAACTGAACCTACCCGTCACGCCGATCCACGACATTGCTGTCCAGGGGCGGGAACGGGATCTTGTTGTGGCAACTCACGGCAGGTCATTCTGGATTCTGGACGATCTGACTCCCCTCTACCAGCTGAACGACAACCTTGCACGCTCAGAGGTGATTCTTTTCAAACCGCGGGATTCCTACAGAATGGGAGGATTTTCGTTCGACCGGCCGGGACTCGCCATTGGTAAAAATCCACCGGGAGGAGTTGTCGTGTATTACTACTTTAAAAAGAAGCCCCAGCTCAAGGATTCGGTAAGAATTGAGTTCCTCGATGACCAGGGCAGGCTCGTCAAGTCCTTCAGGCACAGGGAGGAAAAAGCGGCGTCCGATCAGGCTCCCCTTGCTCAGGATGAAGGACCGAATCTTGCAGCCGATTCCGGCATGAACCGATTTGTCTGGGATATGCGGTATGCCGATGCGGCGTCACTTCCCGGTTTGATTCTGTGGGGAGGAACAACGCGCGGACCCACGGCTGTCCCCGGTATCTACCATGCCCGGCTGTCATGTGCCGGGAAGAACTGGTCGCAGGCTTTTCTCATCAAGAAAGACCCCCGGCTCAGGACGACCCAGGCTGAGTTTGAGGAACAATTTGCGTTTCTGATGAAGGTTCGCGATACGCTTTCGACAGCTCACCAGACCGTGCTGGATATCCGCGAAATCCGGAATCAGACAAGTGACCTGGTCAAACGCCTCGACAAACACGCGGCAAAGGATTCTGTCGAGAGGATGGCAAAATCTCTCAATGAGAAACTGAAAAGAATCGAGGAGGAGATTGTGCAGATAAAGATAAAGAGCGGGCAGGATGCGCTGAATTTTCCAATAAAACTCAATAACAAAATTGCAGCGCTCGCGAGCGTCGCTTCCAGCGCTGACTCAAGGCCGACAGAACAGACCTACTCCGTGTTCACCGAACTCACACAAAGGCTTTCAGCTCAGATTCATGATTATAAAGCGATTCGCGAAAGCGACCTCGTGAAATTCAATCAGTGTGTGAGGGCCCTTGAAATTCCAGCGGTCATCCTGAAACCTCCCGAACACCGGGAAACACGGTAGCAGTTTTTGCCCGGAGTTGTGGGGACAAATCCTCGCGTCAACGATGCGCCCCCGGGAGGGCAAGCCTCGGAGCCATGACCGGAATACAAAACCGGCTTCCAGCCATCGGCGAAAGCGCTCGTGGTTCACAGAGCCTTGACACTATGCCAGTGAGACTTTGGTCGCATGAGGGCCCCTCGGACCCCGAACTCCACGGCGTCGCCTTTGGCTAAAGTGATCGGCTCGCTTGCGAGCGATACTGGGTCGCATTGAATCTGCCTCTCAAATGTCGTATGTTGAAAAGAGAATAGTTGATGCGCATCGCAGTCGTTCAAACGAGCCCCGTCTTCGGAGAGACGGCAGGCAATCTTCGGGACGCGATCTCCCTGATGGAATCATCTCGCGCCGATCTCTATGTGCTCCCCGAACTCTTCGCCACCGGATATAATTTCATCGATGGCAGAGAGCTGGCCTTGCTCGCCGAATCCCCCGAAGGCCCGACGTTTCTTCAGATATCGAATTTCGCCAGCCGTCGCTCCTGCTTTGTGGCGTACGGTTTCGCCGAGCGATCATCAGTAATCTTTAATTCATCGGCGCTTGTGGGCCCGGCGGGTCTGGTAGGAGTGTATCGGAAGGTCCACCTCTATTACCGTGAGAAGGTATTGTTCGCGCCGGGAGATCGTGGTTTCCCGGTCTATGACCTTCCGTTTGGAAGAATTGGAATGATGGTATGTTTCGACTGGATGTTCCCGGAGAGCGCCAGGACCCTGGCGCTCAAGGGTGCCCAGGTTATCGCCCATCCGTCAAATCTCGTTCTTCCCCATTGCCCGGATGCAATGGTCACTCGGTGTCTCGAAAACCGGGTCTTCGCGGCGACTGCCAATCGCGTCGGCCGCGAGAATAGGGGCGGTATCGACCTTCGCTATATCGGAAAGAGCGAAATCGTTTCTCCGCGGGGAGAGATTTTGATCCGAATGGGGGGGGAAGAGACGGGGATCCAGGTGGCTGAGGTCGATACGGCTCTCGCAAAGGAGAAATCGATCAACGAGTTTAATGATCTGTTTAAAGACAGAACCCCCGATTCATATTCGACGCTTTCACCCGGACTGATTTAATTGCTGTCAGCTTCTCTTAGCGGTTTTCCCCCCGAGCACGGGACATCTGTGGTCCTTTTCCGGATACTCTCTCGCAGGCCCGCGGAAACTCCCCGGACCGAGAGCGTCGTATGCTAACGTGACAGGAATTCCTGGATTTGGGAGCAAATTTCACTTACCTGATCGTGAGTGAGACCGGGCCAGCTCGGAAGGTTGATTCCGCGTGAGGCTATGTCCTCGGCAACCTGTAAGTGCTGCTTGCTCCCGGAATACATCGGCATGGTGTGCGCAGGATGGAACGTAGGACGCGTTTCGATCCCTGCCACCCGCAAATGATCCCGCAGCTTCTCCCGAATCGAAGCGCGTTCGACGAGCACCGAGTACATCCAGTATGAGTGAAATACCTCGGGCGCTTCCTGATGTCCTTCCACACTCGAGCGCGCAAGCCCGTCGGCATACCAGTCCGCTATCTGCCGCTTCTTCCGGATTTTTTCCTCGGCTTTTTCTATCTGGGCCAGCCCGATAGCGGCACAGATGTTCGTCATTCGGTAATTGAAGCCGAGCGCGTCATGCCAGTATTCCCGCTCCCTCGAGACTCCGTGCATCTTGAGATGGTATATCCAGTCGTGTAACACCCTATCTCTGGCAACGACCATTCCCCCTTCACCGGTTGTGATGGTCTTGTTTCCGTAGAAACTGAATGTCGCGATGTCACCGAAGGTGCCGACGTGTCTACCGCGGTACAGGGAGCCGAATGCCTCAGCGCAGTCTTCCACGATGAACAGGCCGTTTTCCTTCGCGATGGCTGTGAGCAGATCCATATCGCAGGGATGACCGTAGAGGTGAACCACCATGATGGCCTTTGTCCTCTGGGTTATTCTCCTGCGTACGTCTTCCGGGTCCATCTGCCAGGTGCCGCGCATTGAGTCGACAAAGACTGGGGTAGCGCCACAGTGAGAGATCGCGCTCACAGAAGCGATGTAGGTGAATGACGGCACGATCACCTCATCGCCCTGACGGATTCCGAGTGCAACGAGCGCGAGGTGGAGCGCAACTGTTCCATTGCTTACGGATGTCGCATGCGGGACGCCGGTAAAGTTCATGAATGAATCTTCAAAGAGCTGTATGAATTTCCCCTTCGACGAAATCCAGCTCGAGTCGAGACATTCATCAACGTATGTCTTCTCATTCCCGTCGAGGGACGGACGGTAGATTGGTATCTTATAACTCATAGTTTGGCGGGGTCGGCAGCGGGTGAGGTGCGTCTTTTGACGGGCTAGGTGTGAATGGTGTGCCGGAGCTCCCCTGCTTCTGTCCCATGGGAGCCGCGGTCCTGAGCGTGACGGATCACAAGCTCGACAATCCTGTCAAGGTCTATCATATCTATGCACTCAAGATTGTAGGGACATACTTTTTTCCAGCACGGGGCGCACTCGAGCCCCTCAGGGATGAGCTTTTCCCCCCGTCCATAGAGCTCGATTTCTGTCCAGCATGAGAGCCCAAACCAAGCGATGACGTATTTGCGAAGGGCGATCGCGAGATGCATCCCAAAACTGTCCCCCGTGATGACGATATCGCACACGTCCATAAAACAGGCCCCTTTGCGTAGCCCAAGCGTCGTCGGGGTAGATATGACCCTACGCCGTGTGTCCGGAGAGAGGGAATCCAGGATCTTTGAGTTCCGCTCGGTATCCTCCCTTCCCCCGAGGAGGACGGGGACGAGTCGCGCGTTCTTCGAAATCCTCTGGATCAGCGTTACGTGTTGCTCGATGGTCATCTTTTTGTTCGGAAAAAGGGTCGAGCATCCGGTGTTGAAACCCACGAAGGTGCCGTGACCGTCAAAGCCGATTTGCGATTTGTAGTCCCGCACAAAGTCTTTTTCATCTTGGCTCATGACAAAGGTGTATTCGTCCCGTTTGTAGTCCAGCTCGAAAGTTTCATGGATGATTTCTATGCCGGTGCGGCGATTCTTGCGGAATTTCAGCTCGTCGTCGGTCCCCATCCGGTAGTTGTAAAGCGCGCCATCGTTCGCGGGGCTGATTTTGCCGTCGGAGTTGAGGAGGAACCCTAGCTTCTTCCGAGCCTGCACTTCGTTGGCGAACGCGCAGGCATAATCCGTCTTGTCGGCGTTCATGAGGCAGTCGAAGGAGATGTTCCTGAGGATCATGCGGCTTTCCTCGTTCCAGGGAAAGACGCGATCGATGTAAGGATTGTTATCCAGAATTCCTACCGCATTGCCCATCGTGATCCAGTAGATCGTGCTGACAGGGTGCTTTCTCTTGATCGCCGGGAGGAGCGAGGTGTTGTCCAGGACGTTTCCCATGGCGTCAAGCGATATGATGAGGATTTTCGTCCCCATCGGGTTCTCATCCTGGCATCCGTTTTCCAAACAGTCCTTGTAGCTGATGCATGGCTTGTAGCCCGAAAAATTCTTGCAGCGCGGGATGGTGAGAGAGGGTGTGGACATGCTCATGGAACTTTCTAGTTAATTCTTCAGCAGTTGCCCGGCGTGATGGAGGACTTCATCGACGCTGATTCCCCCCTCAATGTCGCATCGGGTTTGATCCTGACTGCAATGTGCCCTGCAGTACTCGTCCGGCACTTCTACGTTTACGGACCGCCTGTTGAGTATCCCCCAGTACCGGGCGCTGTTCATCGGTCGGTGACAGTGTAACCCGATGCACTGGACGCCAAGTGCGTCGGCGAGATGCTCCGGACCCGTCGAGGGCGTGATGAGGAGGTCGGATGCAGCGATTGAACCGATCAGATCCCGAAGGGTTTTGATGCTTCCCGAGAGATCGATGACCCTCCGGGAGTCAATCATCATGACCGCGTCTCGGAAGGGCTGGCTCATCTCGCGCGCGGTAAGTCCGATCTTGAAATCCAAACGACGGAATTCTTCCAACAGGCTCTTGATGAGAGTGATGTATTTTCCCTCGCTCCAGTTCGGTGAGGAGCCGCCCGTGCCCGTGTGGACGAGTACCTTGATATCGCCCGCCTCTATGCCCCTGGAGCGAAGCATGTGCAAAGCATTCGACCGCTCCTCCTCGGTGATGAAGATTTCGGGGGCAATGTGGTCCGTGACGACCCCGATCCTTCGGGCAAGATCCATATTGTAATCCGCCTCGTGCCGCAAGGGGATATAATTTCGCCTCGATACTCCCTTCATGAAAGTGATGAATCCATAGAATTTGTATCCCACCCCGATCCGGTTCCGTATCCCGGCCAAAAGCATCTGGTATGCCGCTCGCTCGGTCGGCCAGACAAGAAGCCCGTCGGTGAATCTCCGGGACCGCAGTTCCTTCGTCACACGCCAGAACGACCTCTCCGCAAGATCATCCGTCAACGCGATATCGAGGTGCGGGTTATGGAGAAAGACATCCGATGTGGACGGCTGTGTCAGGGTGGCGATGAAGGCGTCGGGATAACGCTTTCGAATTTCTCGGATCATCGGTGTGATCATGACGACATCGCCTATTCTGTCTGTCCGGACGATGAGGACCCGTTTCATTAATTCAGAGTGCGTGCTGGATCGCTCCGGTTGCGTCCGCGATACCCTCGGGGACGCTTCCGGCCGTGAATCTGATCAAAATTATGATATTTTTGTGGATTTAACAAGCCTGAGGCGATGTTTGTGTTTTGACTCGGTAATCAATAAATTATTCCTCTGCACGCTCCGCAGATGTTTGAATCATTCATCGTGCGATTATGGATCAGCTTACGCAACTCCAGGAAGAGAACCGCAGACTTCGAAAGGCCGTCGACGAGCTTTCGATCCTGAATGAATTGGCCCGGGTTATCAGCTCCACCATGAACCTTGATAACGTGATCGAAAGCGTCGTGAAACGGTCCGTGCGCGCGATTCAGGGCCAGCAGGGAATGATTACTCTCGTCGACGAGCAGGCTCCGAATGAGATGAAGACACTCATCCGGGCGCAGAATTCCACATCCGATCATCAGCAGTTCCATCTCAATCAGAATATCCTCGGATGGATGTTGATCAATAAGAAGCCGCTCGTCTCGAATGATCTGCAAACCGATTCACGGTTTTCCGGCCTCCGGGCGGAGGGAGATTTCCGCTCCCTTCTCTGCGTTCCGCTGCTGGTGAAGAACCGGCTCGTGGGTATTCTCGCGGTCTTTAATAAGTCGGGCGGGGGAGAATTTACCGAGGATGATAAACGACTCCTCTCGATAATCGCCGCCCAGTCGGGCCAGATCCTAGAGAACGCCCGCCTCTATGAGCAGGAAAAGTCTCTGATCGTCATGCAGGAGGAAGTTAATCTGGCGTCGAAGATTCAGCTCGAGCTCCTGCCCAAACAGGCCCCGTGCGTCAAGGGATATGAGATCTCTGGCCTGAGCATTCCCGCCCAGTTGGTGGGGGGAGATTACTTTGACTTCATCCCGATCGATGATCGCAAGATCGCTATCAGCCTCGGCGACGTGTCCGGCAAGGGATTGCCTGCTTCGCTGTTGATGGCCAATGTGCAAGCGACCCTCCGGGGACAAACTCTCGTGAACACCTCCGCCCGTGAATGCATCACCAGGTCGAACAAACTGCTTTACCAGAGCACAAGCAGCGAAAAGTTTGTCACTCTTTTCTATGGAATCCTCGATATCGAAACAAATCAGCTTCAGTTCTGCAATGCCGGCCACGACCCGCCGTTCCTTCTTTCCGATGGAAAGGATGTCGTGAGGCTCAAGACGGGGGGTGTGGTCTTGAGCATCATGGATAATTTCCCCTATGCCGAGGAGTCCGTGGAGCTGCTGCCGGCGGATCTCCTCGTCATCTATTCCGATGGAATCCCGGAAGCGATGAACGCATCGAAGGATCAGTTCGGCGAAGACGCTCTGCGGAGTCTGCTCGCCGCGAACCGGCACAGACCCGCATCCGAAATCATCAGAACCGTTGTCACCGCAGTGAAAAACCATGCTGGATCGTGGCCGCAATCGGATGATATGACGATCATAGCCGTGAAACGGAATCCGTCGTGATTCCGCACCGAGCCCCCGATCGGTCCTCAGAGTCCCGTGGGGCTTGATCCCTGACGAATTCATAGAAGGATGCCCCTATGTTCATGCGATTTGTCCACTTCAGGGTGAAGCCGGACATGATGCCGGCGCTCCACCGCCAGTATGAAGAACACGTCATCCCGACCCTCCATGCGACCAGCGGGTGCCTCTACGCAAGCCTGATCCGGGGCGTGCAGCACGCCGATGAGTGCATCTCGATGACTCTCTGGGAATCTCCCGCGCACGCCGCGGCATATGAGCAAAGCGGAGTCTTCGGACAGCTTGTCAAGGATGCTCAACAATTTCTCGCCGATTCATCGGAATGGAAAATCCATCTCTCCGATGACCTCGAGCTGAAATATGAACCGGTGCATGAGGAACCTGTCGTGAGCACCTATAATGTTGCTACGCAGAAAAACGGAGGCCTCATCCCCCGACAGCAGGGGGATGGCCTCTATGTCCGGATCGTTTCACCCCAGGTTCACCCAGGAAAGATCGAGGAGCTGCGGAGGATCTATGCAGCGGAATTCCTTCCTCGCATGCGCGCGCTGAAAGGATGCCGCTATGCATCGCTCATCGACAATGCGAAGGATCCCGAAAAGGTCGTCTCTATCAGTATCTGGGACAGTAAGCGTGAGGCAGATGACTACGAATCCAGCGGGGTCTTTGTGGAGCTTACGAACAGGGTGAAACATACCTTTTCTGAGATTTATCAGTGGAAGATGCAGCTTGAGAGGGAGACGGGAAAGCACGTGATGACGAGCGAAGAGATGATGGTCGAGGGTTATAGCGTTGTCACAGGACGGAGCTTTCTCTGATTTTCACGACAATTCCCGAGACACCTGAGGGGGTGAAAGCTTCTCGGCGGGCCTTTTCCGGTGCGTCGAAGAGAGGGGCGTGTACGTGGAATTCCGGGAGGCAAGCTTCGTGATCGGTCAAATCATTTCTCACTATAAAATCCTCGAGAAGCTGGGGGAAGGGGGGATGGGTGTTGTCTACAAGGCGCACGACCTTTCGCTCGATCGCCCCCTCGCGCTCAAGTTTCTTCCCCACTATCTCGCCTCGGACGCCGCCGAGAAGGAGCGGTTCTATCACGAAGCCCGCGCCGCGTCGTCCTTGAGCCATCCTAATATCACAACGATTTATGAGATCAGCGAGTTCGATGGGCAGCTGTTCCTCGCTATGGAGTATGTCGAGGGGCAGACGCTGAAGCAGGTTCTCGACCTCGAGCCCCTCCCGGTGAAAAGGGTCCTTGAGATCGCCATACAAGCCTGCGACGGGCTGGTGGCAGCAGGTGAAAAGGGGATCGTTCACCGCGATATAAAGTCAGATAACATGATGATCACACCCAAGGGCCAGGTGAAGATCATGGATTTCGGACTCGCGAAGATCAAAGGTTCGGCCAAATTAACGAAGGCCGGTTCAACTCTGGGGACTGCCGCCTATATGTCTCCCGAGCAGGCCCGGGGGGAAGAGGTTGATCATCGATCCGATATTTTCTCGTTCGGGGTTGTCCTCTATGAGCTATTCACCGGGAGGCTTCCGTTCCGCGGCGATCATCACGCGGCCTTGGTTTATTCCCTCATGAATGAAGATCCCTTGCCTCTCGCGCGGTTCAATGACAAAGTAACCCCGGAGATGGAAAGGATAGTCTTGAAAGCCCTGTCCAAGGACAGAGAAGAGCGTTACCAGCACGTCGATGAGCTGCTTGCAGATCTGCGACGTGAACGGAAACACCTGGAATACGCCCGCTCCGGGTATGTGGCAGCGACGACTACGATTCCGATGGTCGCACAGACGCAGGCCCAACCTTCAAATCAACCGTCTAAAGGAGCCAGAAGGATCTGGACATATGCAATCCTCTCCGCCTGCTTCGTGATCCTCGCGCTGGTCCTCGTTATGGTCAATCCGTTCAATTTCCACATCACAGCGGTCAACAGCGGCGCCGAATCCGGCAAAAGCTCGCTTGCCGTGATGTACTTTGAAAGCATCCCTGATCCCGAAGATCGAGATCATACGGCCGAGATGCTGACGAACCTTCTCACCACATCGCTTTTCCAGACGAGGGACATCGATGTGATCAGCCGGGAACGGCTCTATGATATTCAAAAAGAACTGGGACAGGCGGACACGAAAGTGATAACCCCCTCGACAGCGACAATGGTGGCCCAACGGGCGGGCGTGTCGATGATGCTGATGGGGAGCATTCTTCAAAAACAGCCCTCGCTGGCGATCACATATCGCCTGGTCGAAGTACGCTCGGGAAAGATCATGAGCACGCAGCGCCTCTCCGGGTTTGCTCCGGATAGGATATTCTCGCTTGTGGATACTCTGGCGCTTCTGGTGAAGAGCGATCTTCATGTCGGCTCATCCGCCCCTTCGGTCGAAAAGTCCGTGGCAAGCGTTACGACAACATCTCCCGAAGCCTATCGTTCTTACCTCGAAGGGGTCGAGCAGGATAAACGCTTTTACGGGTCAGAGGCCAAGGCCGCTTTCAAACGGGCAATCGAACTGGATTCAAATTTTGCGATGGCATATTTCCGGTATGCGCTCGTCTCTCTCGGAGATCTCACTATCCAGGAAATCGATGGCGCTCTCTCAAAAGCCTTTTCCCTGAGCGGCAATGTTACCGAGAAGGAACGTCTGTCGATCCAATCGGCGTATATGTCTCAGGTGGAAAAGAACATTCCGAAAGCTGTCTCACTCACCGAGGAATTGGTTCAAAAATACCCGCACGAGCAGGGCACTGTTTTACAACTCGGATTTCTCTATTCGGCGATAGGGGAGTTCGACAAGGCTGCTCAGACTTTTCTCCGGGGTATTGGGCGCGATTCGCTCGATAAGAGCCTCTGGAACATTCTCGCCTATTCGTTTGCCAGCCTCGGCCGCAGGGAGGAGGCGTTCCATGCGATCGGCCGGTATGTCGAGCTCGCTCCGGCCGAGCCAAATCCTTACGACTCTCGAGGGGATATCTATGCCCTCTTCGGTGATTACGATTCGGCGGCAATCTGGTGGCGCAAGGCTAGTACGTTCCGTCCTGATTTTCCAAGCATCGGGAAGATCCTGCGCCTGGCTCTCGTCCGGCGTGACGATGCGACCGCGGAAGCGTGCCTCTCGCAATTTGCGGCCTCGAAACATGAGGATGAGAAGTATTATCGGGATCTGTTCCCTATTGTGGTTTTTGCCGTCCACGGGGAGCTTACGAAGGCTCGCAGCCAGTTGCTGGGTGCGTTGTCCCGCCACAGAGGGGAAAACCACCCGACGTGGATCACCGATGACCTATCATTGCTTGCCATGCTTGACTATGAAATGCGCGATTATTCCTCGATGGTCCAGCATTCACAGGAGCGCTCCCGACTGACGGAAAAAGATCAAGCGGCATCTCTCCACAGCAATGCCGTTCTTGCCGTCGCGCTCTTGAAGAGCGGCAATCGCGAGGAGGCCCTTAGGCTCTCCGGCAAGACGAAGGCCGGGATTGTGAGGGAAGATTACAGTCAGCGTGCGACCCTTGAGTATTGTACCGCTCTTCTTCTTTTTGAGGAGGGAAAGTATGAGGGCGCTCGTGAACACTTTGACGGCGCTCTTCGTCTGCTGTTTCCTAATCGTCCGCCATTTTACCATGCCGCTGTCTGCATGGTGAAATCCGGTCATTTCCAGGAGGCCCTGCCTGAGCTGGAACGCCTCACACGATGGATTCCTGTTGATAATCCAGGCTTCGATCTAGATATCTTTCCATTTGCCGAATATGCGACGATGGGGATCGCCTCGGCGAAAGCTTATTACTGGCTGGGCATCGCCCAGGAACAGCTCGGCCAGAGGCAACAGGCGGTGAAGAGTTATCAAAAATTCTTGGAGATCTGGCGCAATGCTGATTTTACACCTCCTGAACTCGCCGATGCTCGCGCTCGCCTTGCGAAATTACAGGGTCTCTCAGTCCGATGACGCCCAGCGTCGACCGCCTCCGTCATAATATCCTGTTCGATCAAATCGACGGCACAACGTTTGATTCGGTGAAGAAAGGTCTCCGTGAAAGACGACACCATCCCGGAGATATTATCGTAGAGGATGAAAGCGAGGGAGAGGAGCTTTACCTTATCGCCGAAGGTCGAGTCCGCATTGTCAAACAGGGAAGATTCAGCGAGGAGAAACTGCTTGCGCTTCTCCATCCGGGGGACTTCTTCGGCGAGCTGGAGCTTGTGGACGGAAGGCCACGATCCGCCCGTGTGATCGCCATGGACGAGTGCGTCACCTATTCGCTTCATAAGCCTGAATTCGAAAGACTTCTCTCCGAAAGTCACCCCTTCGCTATCCGCTTGCTCCAGGTGCTGAGCATCCGGCTCCGCTCTCTCAATAATCATTTTGTGAGCGAGCTGGAGCGGAACGCCCTGCATTCCGCATCTGAATTGAGTAAGCTCGAGTGGCTGGTCGAGGCATCAAGGGTTCTTAATTCGACCCTCGATCTCGATCGCCTTCTCGATATCATTCTGGAACTCGCCCTGAAAATTGTCAACGGCGATCGGGGAACAGTTTATCTCGTGGATGAATCCAAAGGGGAGCTCTGGTCCAGGGTTCTCCGGGGATCTCAGGTTATCCGGCTTCCATTGGGCTCAGGAATTGCCGGCTACGTCGGCGCAACGGGGGATACGCTGAAGATCGACGATGCATATCTCGACCCACGCTTCAATCCCGATGTGGATAGGAGGACCGGCTACCACACGCGGACTATTTTGTGCATGCCGATGAAAAACAAAGACGGGAAGATCATCGGCGTGTTCCAGCTTCTCAATAAGAAGTCAGGGCTTTTCACCCACGACGACGAAAGCATTATCGCGGCCCTCTCTGTTCACGCCGCGGTGGCCGTCGAGAATGCCCGACTTTACGAGGAGGAGAAGGCCCTCCTCAGCATGCGGGAAGAGGTGCGACTCGCAGCAAAGATCCAGCATGATCTTCTCCCGAAAGATTTTCCGCATGTGCATGGCTATGATATCGCCGGGCGGTCGCTGGCAGCACATATGGTCGGAGGCGATTCGTATGACTGCATACCGATCACCCCGCGCCGTCTTGCGATCTGCCTCGGGGATGTCTCCGGCAAGGGTCTCCCGGCCGCTCTTTTGATGGCAAACGTTCAAGCCACGCTCCGAGCTCAGACGACTCTCGACCCCAGCGCCCGGGAGTGTCTTGCGCGGTCCAATACCCTGTTGTTTCGAAGCACGAGTTCCGATAAGTTTGTTACCCTGTTTTATTCCATACTGGATACCGAGACACATCAGCTGCAGTTCACGAACGCGGGGCACGATCCGCCGATTCTTTACGCGACCAACGGGGATATCCGGCGCCTCAAAACCGGGGGGATCGTCCTCGGCATCATGGAGGACTATCCGTTCGAACAGGAGACGGTTTCTCTCGCCCCCTCTGATGTTCTGGTCATTTATTCTGATGGCGTAGCAGAGGCGATGAACGCCCAAGGTGAACAGTTCGGCGAGAATCGGCTCACCTCCGTTATCAGGAATCATCATGGCAAGGAGTCAACGGAGATCATCGAACTTATTGTGAATGCCGTGAACGAGCATACGGCCGGTCATCCGCAGTATGACGATATGACCCTCGTGGTTGTGAAACGTCTTTCCTGACTCGTCTCCCCTCGTCAGTCGAATTCCTTTGTGATAGGTCGTGCGTCCTTGATCCCCGACGACAATTCTCCCAGGCGAATTTGAAAACAGCCTAAAAATATTCATATTGACACGTGGATATTCACCGACACGCGGTTTTCTGCGTCATGGCCAGATGACTGTCGCCCGGGCCGTCCTTGTCCCGATGGCTTTTTTTATGACCTCGCTCGCCCACCAGAAAGTTTTCTATTCCTTGGCGATGCCCATTCCCTCATCGCACCTCCTTGACGTTGAAGTTGTCTTCTCCGATCTTCCGCGCGGGGACGAAACCCTTGATCTTCAGCTCCCGGTGTGGCGACCGGGACGCTATCTTGTGCTCGACTTCGCCAGCGGGGTGCAGGAATTCTCTGCGACCGACGGACGACGATCGCTCCAGTGGGAAAAATCCTCGAAATCTGTCTGGCGGATAGAAACGCATGGAGCCCCGGATGTGAGGGTCCGATACAAGGTGTTTGCCAATGAATTCACCCAGAGGACCCGGGGTTTGAATGCCGACCATGCTTTCGTGGACGGCACGTCCGTGTTCATGTATGCGGAAAAGTTTCGCCATCTCCCGGTCGAACTTGCGGTTCATCCGTTTAGAAACTGGCACGTCACGACCGGGCTCGACGGGCAGGGAGTATCCTATACTGCGCCGAACTATGATTACTTCGTGGACTGTCCGATAGAGGTTGGCAATCAGAAGGATTTTGCCTTCGCTGTGGAGGGCGTCCCCCATGTTCTGAGTGTGTTCGGCGAGGGGAATTGGGTTGCCGATACGCTCATACGCGATATCTCAAGAATTGTGAAGGTCCACAAGGAGTTCTGGGGACAGTTTCCCTATAAGCGGTATGTCTTTCTCGTTCACTGCGCGCCAAATGAAGGAGGCGGGACAGAACATATTAATTCAACCATCATGGGAACTCGCCCGTTTGTTTTTAGAAATCCCGATTCGTACAGGGGGTTCCTCGGACTCGTCTCCCATGAGTTTTTTCATACGTGGAACGTGAAGCAGCTCCGCCCCCGGGGCATTCATCGCTATGACTATATGACGGAGAATTATACACCGGAGCTCTGGATCGCGGAGGGGATGACGTCTTACTACGGAGACTTGCTTCTGTGCCGCGCAGGTTTCACCCCCGCTGAGAAAGCTCTCGAGGGCCTCGCACAGATGGCCCAGGGAGACCGCCAGCGCCCCGGAAATGCCGTTCAATCTCTCTCGGAATCCAGTTTCGATGCCTGGGTGAAGTACTGGAAGAACACCGAGCAGTCATATAACCTCGAAACGGATTACTATTCCAAGGGGGCCTCCGTAAGCCTCGGCCTTGATCTCGAAATCCGAAAGGAGTCGAATAACACATCGTCTCTCGATGATGTGCTCCGCACTCTCTATGCACGGTTCCCCCTGTCTGGTCCTGGCTATACGGTTGAGGATTTCCAGCGCTCCTGCGAGGACGTGGCACACGCCGGCCTCCAGGATTTCTTTGACAGCTATGTCTCGGGGAAAAAGCCTCTCCCCTGGGAGGAATGGCTTCACACGGCAGGTCTCACGGTTTCCCCTAAGGATAGCGCGAATAGAGCGTGGATCGGCCTACAGGTGGCCGATGTCGGCGAGAAAACGCGTGTTTCAAGGGTCGTCGCATCCTCGCCCGCGTATGAGGCGGGGCTCGATATCGGCGACGAAATCCTGGCCCTCAACGGAACCCGGGTTCGCGCCGCCGATCTAAACGATCGCCTTAACGATTTCCGGGCGGGCGACCAGATCTCAATCACCGCATTCCGGAATGATAAGCTTCGTGATTTCACGCTTGCAATCGCAGCATCCCCCGTTCCGAATTACAGAATCTCGAAAGAGCAGTCTCCCACTCCTCTGCAGAAAGCCATTTATTCGGGATGGCTCGGGGTTCCCCGGGAAAATCAGGTAAAGACAACCCACTAGATGATGGGGCGACAACCGGTATTCAACGAACTCTCATGAGACCGTGGTCCCTTAAACTCCTTTTGGCGTTGCTCGCTGTCTCCAGCGTCCGCGCCAACCTCCCGCAGGAGAAGGTTTTTATCGTCGTCATCGACGGCGCACGCTATTCCGAGACGTTCGGATCCCGGGATACGTACACGCCGGTGGTTTGGAATGTGCTTCGCCCCCAGGGGACCATTTATACGAAGATGTTCAATGACGGCGATACGAGGACCTGCCCCGGACATGCGGCGCTGCTGACCGGAAGGTGGCAGGTGATGGCGAACGACGGTTCACAACGCCCCTCGGCGCCAACGATTTTTGAGTACTACCGCAAGGAGAAATCTGAGCCTGAACAATCCTGCTTCGTGGTCTCAGGGAAATCAAAACTGGACGTGCTTACCTATAGCACAGATCACTGGTTCGGCGCAAAGTTCGGAGCGTCGTTCAGCGACGGGAGGGAGAGCGACAGGGAAACGTTGGCAGAGGTTGAACGAATTATGAATTCTTCGCATCCGAGAGTTATGGTTGTCAATTTTGCGGAGACGGATCTTGTCGCCCACACAGGTTCCTGGCCGGGCTATCTTTCGGCTCTCCGCCAGGCCGACAGCCTCGTCGGCGTCCTCTGGGGAAGGATTCAATCGGATCCACATTACAGGGGATCGACGACTCTCATTCTGACAAATGATCACGGTCGCCACGACGATCAGCACGGGGGGTTCAAGTCGCATGGCGACGCGTGCGAGGGATGCCGCCATATCATGTTGCTCGCCGCAGGGCCCGGTTTCGCCCCCAACACGATTGTCGACGATTCGACTCTTCAGGTCGACGTTGCACCCACCTCGGCCGCTCTCCTTGATATGCGGATGCCGCCTGTCCTGGGAAAAAATCTCCTTCGCGGAAGCGATGGCGTGACACGGTGAGCGATTGATTGTAAGGATTTTTCCGGGATCCCCCGGCGGCAGCAGTTTTCCTCGATTGTCGTTAATGTCGGCCGCCCTTTTTGTTTCTCTCATCTGCACGTACCTCGGCGTGGCGCAGGTTCCCGAATTGTCGATCAGCATTTCTCGCTCCGATTCGGCGGAGCTTTTTACCCGGGATGTCTTCAGCAATGACTACCTCCCCGCATCAGTCCGGTTTCAGGGGATGAAATGGCAGGATGCTCGTATCCGATTTAAGGGCCGATCGAACAGGCCTTTTCCGAAGAAATCCTTTCGTGTCAAATTCTCCGGGTCACGGCCTTTCCTAGGATCATGGCAAATCAATCTTCATTCCCTCTATACCGACGAATCGTTTCTACGTGAAGCGCTGTCCTGGCTGGTTTTCGATGATCTTAAAACCCTTGCACCGCACGCATCGTACGTCTGGCTCACCCTCAATGGCGATCCTCAGGGATTGTATCTGATGGTTGACCGTGTCGATAAGGAGTTCCTCGAAAGGCGCGGCCGGTCGCCCTCTTCCCTGTACTCCACCGACGACGAATTCTCTCTCGGCGATCTCGTCGAGCAGCCGGAGGAGCTGCTCAGGCTCTACTACCCGAAGGAAACCCGTAAGAACGAAGGGTATGGTGACCTGAAAGGAATGCTGCACGAACTCAACACGGCGCCCGATTCCCTCTTCATGAGAATGGCGGAGAAATTGTTCGACATTCGGAGCATTGAAGAATGGTTTACCGGGAATATCCTGATGATGATGGGGGATTCGTATAACAAGAATTATTATCTCTACCGAGACGATTCCCGCACCGTGGGCCCCTGGACCGTGATTCCATGGGATTACGACATCTCCTTCGGTCTCACGGGCGATCCCGCAATTCCTGTCCCAGCGTCGTTGCTCAATGAGGGTTTCGGATATTCATTTCCCGCTCTCATGGGACCGGATAATGTGCTGAAAGACCGGCTCTGGAAGACTTCGGAATTCCGATATCATCTGATACACCACGTTGAGGCCGTTCTGGATTCCATCTTCACCGAGGAACGAATGTCCCGCCGTATCGACAGCCTGTCCAATCTTATCCGTTCCGATGTCGAGAAGGATCGGAAAAAACGGCGGACCGTCCGGGATTTTGAGGAAAGTGTCGACGCGCTGAAGTACTTTGTTAGAGCGCGACGGGCATATCTGCTCAAAACGTTCGTCCATCCTCCCTCGGGGTCGTTCGATATCGTGACGCTCCGCAACCTCAGGCCCGGGGTCCCCGAGCATTTTGTTGGTGTCGACGGCCGGCTCAATGCGACGTTGTGGTTTTCGACGGTGCGCCGGCTGGACAGCATCACAGTCCTTGTCCACCCCGATTCCCTCCCGCCGGATCTCCCGCGATCCGAATCATCCCGCTGCGTCAGACGATGGCTGGAGATGAGGGTCTTTCCACCCTCTGTGGAGTTTACGGCGCAAATGCAGTGGATGTACGAAGATCTCTCCTCCGGCGTGAGCGAGGTTCCGAAGGGTGTCGCCAATGAACATGACCTTCGCTGTTTCTGGTTCGACGGACGGAATTTTAACCAGGTCGCCTCGTCTCTGAATCCCGTGTCGAATACCGTTATCCTCGATTCGGTGACACAGCGATTTTGCCGATCGGGGATGTATTTTGCCATCAAGCTCCCGTAGGCTTTTCTCTCTTGCGGTTTTCTTGTGTCTGAGCTGCAGCGCCCAGGTTCGGCATGATTTTTTTATCCACCTCAGCGCTATGGATGGTCTCGATGCCGTCTCTTTTTCTCCGTATCAACCGCCCCCGCCCAATGGATACCCCTACCTGATCTTCATCCATGGGTGCGGAACGGATAAGTCAACAAGGGTCCCATCCTGTTCGGCTTACGCGGCAAACGGCTACTTTACGCTCGCTTAGACCGTCCGCTGTCATGGCCGCTCGTCAGGGCGCTCCTCTATCATGTCCGCGGCGGAACGCCAAGATCTATCCCTGGTGCTGAACTTTCTTAAGAAACTGCCGGCTGTGGATTCCTCGTCAGTCGGGATAATCGGGAGCTCCCAAGGGGGACTTCATGCGCTCTGGGCGGCAGCTGACATGCTCAATGTGAAAGCGGTCGCCTCGGATGCCATCCTCCCGGACTGGGCAGAAGACGTGCTGTCGAACGGTTCAATTCGCCAAACCATGCTTCCGCCGCTCAATTCCCCCGGCGTGCGCTATGCTCCTATCAGGGATACGCTCTGGAATCTTGTGCGAGCGGGTATGTACGATTCTCTTGCCGTTACTTTTACCCAAGGGAGGAATGTCGATACTTCCCAGAGCTCCTTTGTCGAGCTTCCCCTGCATCCTCCCCTCCGGTGAGCGTTAGTGCCTCCCTCCACGGGAAGGGGTGATTGAGATTTCCCTCTTTTTTTTGTAAGATAGGGCTGCGTCCGTCACACGATCCTGCGACGAAAGTTGAAATCAAAACATATCGGTATCTGGGCTGCGCTAATTATCGAAGTTGTTCTTCTGACCGTCCTGACCTCATCCTTCGGAGGAAAGGATAATCCTTTCGAGTCAACTTTTCTTAACTGGTCGAATATTTCTCAGGTCATTCGGGCTCTGTCCTTCATCGCGATCATGGCCGTGGGCCAATCGCTGGTGCTCATTTCCGGCGGAGTCGATTTGTCCGTCGGATCAGTCCTGGGGCTATCAGGCGTGATCACCGCCGTGCTTCTGAAAAAAAGCGTTGCTTTGGCCACAATGGCCGGAATCGCAGCTGGGGTGGGATGCGGCGGCCTGAATGGCCTGCTCATTACACGGGCGCAATTGCCGCCCTTCATTGCAACCCTGGGCATGATGAGCATCGCCCGCGGGCTTGCCTTTGCCCTCACAGGGGGCGAAACAATCAGAGATCTTCCTGGAAATTTCCTCGCCCTCGGCCAGGGCACAGTGCTCAATGTGCCTGTGCCCATCATCATTCTTGTGTTTGTCGGCACTCTGGCCGTCTTCTATCTGAAGTCAACCAAGCAAGGCCGCTATATCCATGCAATCGGCGGGAATGAGGGAGCGGCACACTACAGCGGGGTCAGGGTGAACCGCATGAAGCTGACGGTGTACGCGCTGAGCGGGCTGTGCTCCGCGATTGCCGGCATTCTCTTCACCGCGCGCTTCGGCGTGGGCCAGTCCACCGCCGGACTGGGATATGAGTTAGATGTGATCGCCGCCGCCGTGATCGGGGGGATATCCCTCGCCGGCGGGAGGGGTACGATCGTCGGCGCAATGATCGGATCACTGCTTATGGGCATCCTCCGGAATGGGCTCGTCCTTCTCAACGTCTCAGCCTATTGGCAACAGGTCGCAATTGGTCTTGTGATTCTGCTTGCGGTGGTGTTGGATAGGAGGTCACGATCGTGAATCCCGCCTGCCGGATCGCTGGGTTTGTTTGTGCATTCTGGAATACGATGGCCAGGGAAGTGGTCGAAAGAATCATAATTTCGGATATCTTATGAAACGAACTTTTGTTGTCCTTGCATTTTGCCTTCTCTTGAGCTCGTGTGGTAAAAGAGAGGAGTCTCGCGCATCCAAAACGATTGGCGTCTCTCTCCTCACGAGAGCTCATGTCTTTTATAAAGATCTGGAGGAGGGATTGCGTAACGCCGCCGGGGCCGACGGCTATGAACTGATCATGACGTCCGGAGATTTCGACCTCGGAAAACAGAGCGCGCAGATCGAGGATTTCATTACTCGCAAAGTAGACGCGATTATTGTCTGCCCCGTCGATTCGCGGGGCGTCGGGCCTGCCATCAGGAAGGCCAACGAGGCACATATCCCCGTATTTACGGCGGACATCGCGGCCCAAGACGGGGAGACAGTCTGCCACATTGCCTCCGATAATGTGGCAGGGGGCCGCCTCGCCGGAGAATATCTGGCCAAATTCTTGAAGGGGAAGGGACGGGTTGCGATCATCGGACAACCTACCGTGACATCCGTTCTCGATCGAGTGGCCGGCTTTAAGGAGGCGCTGGCGAACTATCCAGAGATGAAAGTAGTCGCGGATGTCAACGGCGAAGGAGTCCGCGATAAGGCGATGCAAGTCGCGGCCGATATCCTGCAGGCTCATCCAGAACTCGATGCCATCTTCGGCATCAACGATGACTCCGCCCTCGGGGCACTCGATGCCGCCCAGCAGTTTAAACGCGTAAATATCGCTATTATCGGCTACGATGCCACGCCACCAGCTGTGGACGCGATCATCAAGGGTTCTCCCCTGAAAGCGGATGTCATCCAGTATCCGAAAAAAATCGGGGAGATGACTATCGCTATGGTGAAAGATCACTTTGCGGGAACGGTGCTTCCAAAGGTTGTCCCCGTGGAAGTCGGTATTGTTGATAGAGACGTGCTCCGGGCATCGAAGTGAGCACGCGGCCTCCCACGAATTCATCGCGGCTTCTCTCACGTGAACCCCCTTCTTGAAATGAGGGAGATCCGGAAGGAGTACCCCGGAGTCCTTGCTCTTTCCGGTGTGGATTTTACCCTGCGCGAGGGAGAGGTTCACTGCCTTCTGGGCGAGAACGGTGCCGGGAAATCTACGCTCATGAAAATTCTTTCGGGCGCTCTTCGGAAAGATTCCGGCTCCATTGTCATTGATGGCCTTGAGGCTGATTTCCAATCTCCTGCGGATGCACAGAGCCGCGGTGTCGGGATGATATACCAGGATTTTAAGCTCGTCCCGGAACTCTCCGTGGCCGAAAATATACTCCTCGGGAACGAGCCGACAAAGGGAAAGTCCCCGTTTATCGATTTTGGCCGGCTGCACGAAATTGCCCGTTCTGTTCTGTCACAGCTCGGGGAGAAGATCCCCACGACCGCAACCGTGAGCACGCTGAGCGTCGCCCATCGCCAGATCGTTGAAATCGCAAAGGCGCTCTCACGCAATGTCCGCATCCTTGCAATGGATGAGCCGTCCGCCGCCCTGACCGATAAGGAACTGAAGAATCTCTTTGCTGTGATTCGCCGCTTGAAATCGGAAAACGTCGGGGTGATCTACATCTCTCACCGTCTGGAAGAGATTTTTGAAATCGGCGACCGCGTTACCATCCTCCGAGATGGAAAGTTTATTCACTCCTGCCCTATCCGTGAGGTCGACCGCCGAAGTCTGGTTCGGTGGATGGTGGGAAGGGAATTGGAGAATGAATATCCGCATGCCGAGCTTCGCCAGGGGAAGGAGATACTGCGCGTGGAACAACTTTCCGGAGGGATGGTGCGCGATGTCAGCCTGATTCTCTGCCGCGGGGAAATCCTCGGGCTGTCAGGACTCGTCGGGGCGGGGCGGAGTGAATTGGCGAAAATGATATTCGGCGCTGATCCGAAGATCTCGGGGAGAGTGTTTCTTGACGGAATAGAAATTTCTCCTCGATCGCCGCGGGAAGCTATCGATCTCGGCATCGGGCTGCTCACCGAAGATCGGAATAAGTACGGGCTGATCATGCAAACCTCAGTCCGGGAAAATATCTCTCTGTCAAATTTGAGTGATGTTGTCCGGGGGATGTTCATTAACCGTGCCCACGAACGCGCCGCCGCGCAGCGATTCACGGATGAGCTGCGGATCAAGACTCCATCAATTGAGCAGGCGGTCGAACACCTCAGCGGCGGGAATCGCCAAAAGGTCGTCCTCGCCCGCTGGCTCTTCACGAAGTCGAAGGTGCTCATCTTTGACGAACCGACCTCCGGCATCGATGTTGGTGTGAAGTACGAGATCTACAATCTCATCCAGCAGCTTGCCCAGTCAGGTATCGGAATCATTGTTATCTCGTCCGACCTTCCGGAGATTCTCGGCATCTGCAACCGGATCGCCGTGATGCACGAGGGCTCGATCGCAGGGATCGTCCCGCAAAGCTCAGCGACGCAGGAAGATATAATGACGCTGGCCACAGGAGGAAGCATGGGACCGGATCATGCCGGGTGAGTCACTCCGAGCGGACCGATCGGCAATTTCACGCAAAACCATGAGAGCCCTGGTCAGGGAGTTCGGGATCGGGATCGCGCTCGCTATTGAAGTCACTGTTTTTGCGATCCTCTCTCCCTATTTCTTCACGGCCGATAATATCCTCAATGTTTCTCTGCAGACTTCGATCACCGCTATTCTCGCTGCAGGGATGACTTTTGTGATTCTGACCGGCGGTATCGATCTTTCGGTGGGCGCGCTCGTTGCCTTCAGCGGGATCGTCGCGACCAGCATTCTGAAGATCCAAATCACCCCGGCTCTTTCGTTTCCCGCCGCCGCGCTCGGCGGGATCGCAGCCGGGTTGTTTTCCGGGCTCCTCGCAGGGGAATTCATTACCCGGTTTCGAATCACACCTTTCATCGTTTCTCTTGCGCTGATGACGGTCTGGCGCGGGGCGTCGTATATGGCCACCGACGGAAGGCCCGTGTGGGGACTGCCTGAGTCGTTCGGCTTGCTCGGGAGCGGGCGCATAGCATCGATCCCCATTCCGACTTTGGTGATGGTCGCGGTTTTTTGTCTGTCCTTCGTCATCCTGCGCTTTACCCCCTTCGGTCGCTACGTTTACGCCGTCGGCGGCAATCCCGAGGCTGCCCGGCTCGCCGGGATCAATACGAACCGGGTCCTCCGAACAGTCTATGTCATCAGCGGCGTGCTCTCTGCTCTTAGCGGGATGCTGCTTGCCTCTCGCATGAACTCCGGCCAGCCTAACGCGGGTCTAATGTACGAGCTCGACGTTATCGCCGCCGTGGTCGTAGGCGGCACCAGCCTTTCCGGTGGCAAGGGCTCGATCGCAGGAACTTTTATCGGCGCGATGCTCATTGGCGTGCTGAGGAATGGCCTCAATCTCCTGAATATCAATTCTTACGTGCAGATGGTGGTGCTCGGGGCAGTAATCCTGCTCGCCGTCATGCTCGATCAATGGAGAAGATACTGATGACTATCCGATGGCTTCCCTCTCTTATCGGCGCATTGTTGTTGTTTTTCGCCGTCTCGACCTCGCAGGCACAGCAGCCCCCATTTATCGTGTCAGCGTTCGGCGGTCTGTTTTTTCCCTCCAGTACCGAATTCAAGGATGCGTTCAAATCATCCTCTGACCTGATCTACGGGGGTGGCGCTTGTCTTCCCGTGCAGACTAACCTCTTCATAATCGTCGACTACTCGTTTTTTAAACCCGAGGCTCTCCTCAATGCCTCCAACGACAGCACCATTTCTCTCGATGAAAGGATTCTGCATATCGGCCTCCTGAATAAACAGCCGATTTCGCCGACCATCTTTGTGCGCCTCTCCGCAGGCATTAATCGGATCACCGTCAAGCAACAGCTATCGAGCTCGCAGACGCCGACTCAAACGGCAGAGGCGGATCGAAAGATCGGGTATTTCGGCGGCGTGGGGATCGAGGAGTTGTCGGGCGATCCCCATGTCTCGTTCTTCATCGACCTCCTGTATGATTACCGGCGCTCCCGCCAGAAGGAGTTGTACGGGGATTTCGGGGGCCTCCGGGCCGTGATCGGCGCGCATCTGTATATGTTCTAACGCGGGGATCTTGCCGAATTCCGTTTCATATTCTCTCCTTCGGTTCGTTCTGACCTTGACCGGCGGCCTGATCGTGTGCCTCCACCTCTACGCTACCCTCTACCCGTCCGGCCTTAACTGGGGTTTTCACTTCCTGTCCTTCTTTTCCCCCGTGATGAGCGCCGGAACACTTCTGCTTATGGCGCTCTTTCTTTTCCCGACTGTCCAGAAGACCGTCCTCGCCACCCTCCAGCGCGCTGTTTCGTCTTTCCAGCGTGGGCCGAGAGCCGCGAGGAGGGGGTTCCTTATCGGCCTGTTTCTTCCTTTTGCCATCGCTCTCTTCTGGTTCGGCCGCGAAAGGTTCCTTCTCCTCGGGGATGGAACGCTTATCCTCCGCCTTCTGAAAACGATCCATCATTCCTCCCAGATCCCCGATCTCTTTACCCACGAACCCCTTCCCGGATTGCTCATGTGGAAAAGCTGGGAGCTGTGTTCGGTCCTGGGGTTTCTGCCTTCGGAGGCGTTTCCCGTCCAGGCTGTGAGTATCGCCTGCGGGGCCATTTCAGTCGCGCTCGTCTCTCTCATCTCAGGTAGCATCCTCCGCGATCCCCTCGAGCGGTTTATTTTCTTTCTCTTCGTGGTCTCCACCGGGACAAGCCAGCTCTTCTTCGGGTACGTGGAGAATTATGCTCCCGTGTGCGCCGGGCTTCTTCTCTTTATCTGGCTGTCGCTCCTCTATCTGAAGGGCTCCGTTCACCTCGTACTTCCATCCATGGCCTTCGGCGTGTTGTTCACGCTCCATTTATTGATGCTGTGTATGGCACCGGCTCTTCTCCTCCTTCTTTCTTATGCGATACGGCAGAAACGGACCATGGAAATTCCCCCTTCTCTGGTCGCATCAGTGAGCGTTGTCGTGACAATCCTCTGGTTGTGCGGCTATTCTTTCGGGCAGTTCTTCGATTTGTTCCTTCAGTCGCAGTCTCACCTTCTTCCGCTTCTTAATGTGACTCTCGGCCAGCAGGCATATCCACTCCTCTCCGTGCGACATTTCGAGGAATTTGCAAATCTCCAGATGCTGTTGGCACCGTTTGCCCTCGTTACCCCCATCGCCGTCGCGTGTGTGTGCCGTACGAAAGCGTCGTTCCAGGAAACACGCTGGGCCTTTCTCGCCCTCGTCGCGGCCGGCGGAATCACCTGCTCGCTGGCGATCAATCTGGATCTCGGTATGAGCAGAGACTGGGATCTTCTGGCACCCTACAGCCTTGGAGCAGTGGCAGCCGCCGGGTTTGCCTGCCTCCGCTTTCTGCCCGAGAATGGGATAAGACGGGAGCTGATGGTGATGATGATCGGAATCAGCCTGCTTCACACCACAGGTTTCATCTGTCTAAATGCCACGGAGAATCTGGCCCTGGCCCGGTTTGAGATGCTCCCCGATCGACGGATCTGGGGACCAAAATCGCTCACAGCCGCCTATGAGGAACTGGCGATCTATTTCAGGAGACGGGCAGATGCACGACGGTCGGTTGAATATTTCAGGAGGTATCTTTCGATCGATTCCCTTAGCTCCCGAATCTGGGGAGGCCTCGGAAATGTCTACCATCTTTCTGGCGATACGCTCAATGAAGTGCGGGCCGAAGAGAAGGCCATCACCCTTCATACGACTCTGCCCGAGATTTACATAAACCTCTCCAGTATCTATGCAGCACAGAATCGTCTTGCCGAAGCGCTGGAAACTGCCAAGACGGGCTTGTCGTTCAACCCGTCCTCGCCAATCTCCTATAACAATGTCGGCGTGCTGATGCTTCATTCCAATCTTCCGTGCGAAACGACGCAATCCTATTTTATCCGCGCCCTGGAACTGGATCCCTCCTACGCAGACGCCTGTTTCAATGCTGCCCTCTGCTTCCATAATTTGAACAAACCTTCTGCGTCGAAGCAGTATTTCCAGCGCTATCTTACCCTTACACATGATGCTCAAGGCGCAGCGCTCGCCAGGCGGTTCCTCCAGGCTCTCGCAAATCCGTAACAGATTGCACATCTCTTTCCGGAACAGTACATTCAAGAAAAATCCTCCTCGCAAAGATGGTGGCGTTATGATGGTACCCTCGCTTCTGATTCTGACTCTCGGCGCAGCGTCTCTCCTTTTCTCGCAATCTCACGTCGACGTGCTCGTTCGTACCCTTGATTCCCTGAGCATGACTTCCTATGATTCCTGGAAGGTCAGCCCGGATCTCAAATCTCTTCGCGGGATGACGGGCGATCCCACGAAAGCAGGATTCGACGACTCGAGATGGGAGAATCTCTCTCTCAATCAGTCAATCTACCCCGACTCGTGCTGGATCAGGAAGGAGATCGTTCTTCCCTCCCGGTACCTCGGCCAGCCAATCTCCGGCCCGATCAGGTTTCTCGTTTCGGTCGATGACTACGGATACCTCTGGGTCAATGGGGAAAGCAAGGGGTTTTTCCCCTGGGACGGTGAGTTTGAACTGACGAAGGACGCGCGGCCAGGCGAAAAATTCCTGATCGCTATCAAGGCGATTAATACCGGAGGCCCCCTGCGGTTGCTCCGGGCTCAGATCCAGACTGAAAGGACCTCGGGGCTTCGTTCTGCCATCGGGGATTTTTCCCTCGGCATGCGGGTCGCGGAAAAACTTCTCGGGTTCGATACATATCAGACGAGCTCACGGAAAAAGGAGGATCCCCATATCGATAACTCGAAGACGAACCGTGAGGAGAAAGTCCGCCTCCGCGCGCTCCTCGAGGATCTTGCCCAGAGCGTCGATGTCCGTGCGCTCGGCGAGGGTGATACGGGGAAGTTCAACGGGTCCCTCGCGCTGGTTCGTTCCCGCCTCGGCCCCGTCCGCGATTTTGTGAAAAAATATACTCTTTACTTCGACGCGAACGCACACATCGACGCGGCATGGCTGTGGCGCGACAAGGAGACGATCGAGGTGTGCAGGAATACGTTCACCTCCGTCATCAAGATGATGGAGGAGCGGCCCGACTTCACCTATACGCAAAGCGCCGCAGCGTACTATGACTGGATGGAAAGGCTCTATCCCGATCTCTTCGGAAAGATCCAGGGCCGTGTCCGCGATGGCAGGTGGGAAGTGGTGGGAGGAATGTGGGTCGAACCGGATTGCAACTTGCCCGGAGGAGAATCGTGGTCTCATCATCTCCTCTATGCCAAACGCTTTTTCCGGAAAAAACTTGGCGCCGATGTCACAATCGGCTGGAACCCAGATTCGTTCGGCTATAACTGGAATATGCCGGAGTTCTACGCGAATGCCGGAGTGGACGCGTTCATTACGCAGAAGATCGGCTGGAACGAGGAGAATGTTTTTCCCTACCGACTTTTCTGGTGGCAAAGCCCAGACGGCTCGCGCCTTCTTACCTATTTTCCCTTCGACTATGTCAATACGGTCGACGACCCTTTCGCGCTCGTGGACTGGCTCCGGCAATTTGACGCGAATACCGGATTGACCAAAATGCTTATCCTCTTTGGGGTGGGCGATCACGGGGGGGGACCCTCTCCCGAGATGCTAGACCGAATTGAGCATCTGAAAGGGCTCGATCTCTACCCGGCGATCGAGTATGGGACCGCTGCAGGCTACCTCAGATGGGTGAAGGGATCCGATCTGAGCAAGATCCCGGTCTGGAAAGACGAGCTCTATCTCGAGTATCACCAAGGCACTTTTACAACGCAGGCGAAAATGAAGGAATGGAACCGCAAGAGCGAAGTGCTCCTGACGAATGTCGAGAAGACGTCGACGCTCGCTACTCTCTTTGGAAGGCACTACGCCGGTTCCGATATCGAGGAAGCCTGGCGGAATGTGCTTTTTAACCAGTTTCATGATATCCTCCCCGGATCAGGCATCCGGGAGAATTATATCGATGCGACGGAGAAATTTGAGCATGCTCGAACGATCGGAACTTTTGAGCTGAATAGCTCTCTCGACCACATCACGCAGAATATAAATACATCCGGCCTGCAGGGCGATCCCCTGGTTGTCATGAATACCCTCTCATGGGCGCGTACGGATGTTGTTGCGGCTCCGCTCCCGGCCGGTAGCACCGGTGAATACGCAATATTCGATGACCGCGGGAGGGAGGTGCCCTCACAGATCGTCGAGAAAGATAAATACGATAGATCTATCCTCTTTCTGGGTCGCGATATTCCCGCGATGGGCTACAGACTGTTCGGGCTAAGGAGCCAGTCGCCGAAGGGTCCCGAGAAGGACAATAATGCGCCAGCCGGTTCAGCGCGGAAAAGAGGGTCCCGAGAATCGGTCACCGCGGATGAGGCTTCGTCACTCCTTTTTGCCGGCGATGAGGGCACTCTGGAGAATGAGTTTTTCCGGGTTGTGGTGGATAAAGACTCGGGCTGGATGAAGAGTATTCTCGATAAACGGAATCACAGGGAAATACTGGCTGGGCGCGGAAATGAGCTTCAAATGCTCGAGGATAAGCCGAAGGCCTGGGATGCTTGGAATATCGGACTTACTGGCTCCCGATTCCCTCTCCGCCTCCGGAGCGTCAGAATAGTCGAGAGGGGACCGGTTAGGGCTACTGTGCGCATTTCCTGGGACTATCTCAAACCCGGAACCCAGAAGGATCCCCCCACGCCGGATTACCCGAGCTCGTTTTTCACGCAGGATGTCGTGCTCTATCGATCGCTCGACCGTATCGAATTCCGCACCGACGCAGATTGGTGGGAAGAAAAGACGATGGTGAAGGTTGCCTTTCCTCTCTCATTCTCCGATTCCCTTGCAACGTATGAGATCCCCTACGGGACGATATCACGGTCGACGGGCATGGTGGATCGATGGGAAAGGGCAAAGGTCGAAGTGCCTGCAGAACGGTGGGCGGATGTTTCTCACGAAAACTTTGGGGTCAGCCTTCTCAATCGTTCGAAGTACGGTTACGATATCAAGGGGAGCATTATCCGCCTCTCCCTGCTCCGATCCCCCAAATGGCCCGACCCCACAGCAGATCGCGGCAAGCATTCTATCGAGTACTCCCTCTTTCCCCACGAAGGGGACTGGAAATCCGGCGGGACTGTGCGCCATGGATACGAGTACAATTCCCCGCTGCTCTGTTTCCCGGCCCGCCGTCACGCCGGCACATTATCTCCGTCACATTCGTTTCTCCGGCTCGACCCTGGGAACCTTGTCCTGACGATGATGAAGAAGGCCGAAGACTCCGATGCCTGGATTCTGCAGTGGTACGAATCGGAAGGCCGGAATTCCGATGCCGTCATCACTCTCCCCCGGTCTCCACGAAAAGCAGTCATGTCCAATCTGCTTGAAGAGGATAAGGAGGATCTCGTTGTGCGCAAGAACGCCGTGGGTGTGCAGACGAGGAAGTTTTCGCTGACGACCATCAAGGTGTACTTCTGACGCCCGGGCCGGTCGAACGGCTCAGTGGATGAAACGGAGGCGCTTCAGGAGGTGGTATGTCGAGATGATGACGAGCTCGACAAGTTTCTCGGTGGCCTGGTCGGGCCTGAGCTGGAGGTTGTTCAACGCGCAGAGGGTCTCGAGCTCTCTGAGGTATTTTCGGACATCACGGCGATCCGCTTTCGCGATCCATGTCACAAGCTCCTTTTCGAGATAGTCAGAATAGTTGTGGATGAACAGGTCCGCGCGTATGAGTTTCCGGCGCCGGAGAGAGCCGCGTGAAAAGATCTCCTTGAGATCCTGCAGGTACTCTTTAACCCGTGGATCGACCTTTTTCTCAATGGCAAAGTATTCCGCCACCGTCGCTTTGATTGTCCGGTAGTTGCAGGATTCGTCGTACTTCACGCGCAGCGGACGTCGCTCGGCTACGCGGTCGGCCCGGAAGAGCCTCTCTATATATCTAAGCTTCTCCAGGGCGCCGGGCCACGATCGATAGTTCCACTTCCACTTCGTGCCGGGATCAAGCCAGACCGCAAAGGTTTCCGCAAAGTCCTCATCCGGATGCTTCTGGGCATAGTGGGGATTCCCCATGTGATGAAGGTACAGCACGTAGTCTTTGCTCCCCGGAACAAAGTTGTAAAAATTTCTGTATGGCCTCTGAAATTTTCCGAAGAAATGCTTCCATTCCGGTCTAGTCCAGACTTTGTACGCATAGTTGATCGCATGGCCCGTTTCGTGTCGGAGAACTTTGAGGATTTCGTGTTTTGAATAGGTAAGATAATACCGTTCGGCTAGGCGGCGCAGATCCCGATTGGCCAGGAAGAAGGGGATCTCCACCGATCCGGTCCGGTTTATGCAACCCCACGGCTCGTCGCCAAAATAGAAGTGAGGGAAAAAACCGATGTGCTTTTGCTTCAGTTCCCGCCTGATCTGGATGAGGCATGCGCGAAGAACGCCCTCAAACCGCAGGTCCAGATCGCAGACCCGCTGGTTGAGAAGCTGCTGGAAGGAGAGCTCCCGTACTCGCGGATGATGCTTTGACAGTACCATGGTGAAGGAATGAAAAAGCCCTTGTCCCACCGATAATGGGAGGACAAGGGCTGATCGGTTTCCTCAAAAATTAGGAGACTTTGGCGTTGCTCTGCTCGGCCTCTGCCTTTCCTTTCCCCTTCTTGGAACTCTCCGCAAATTTCAACATCTCGGTCTTTTTGTTGAATTTTACCCTGATGATGCTTCCCTGACCGAACTTGTTGCGCAGGATTTCTTCGGCGATCGGATCCTCAACATATTTTTGGAGCGCACGCCGGAGAGGCCTCGCCCCAAATGCCGGGTCATAACCCTTGTCCACAAGGAATTCCTTCGCCTGCTTCGTGAGCTGGATCTTGATCTCCATCGTGGCCATCCGCTTGACAAGTTCCTGCATCTGGATGTCGATGATCAAACCGATGTGCTCGCGCTCCAAGTTATGGAAGATGATCGTATCGTCAATTCGATTGAGGAATTCGGGGTTGAATACCCGCTTCACTGCATCCTCGATGGTGTTTTTCATCGCCTTGTAATTGTCCTTCGGGGTGTCGGTGCCGAAGCCGAATCCGCCGCTCGATCGTATGTCGCGCGCCCCGATGTTCGAGGTCATGATCAGGATGGTGTTCTTGAAATCAACTCTTCTCCCGAGGCTGTCGGTGAGTATGCCGTCGTCAAGGACCTGGAGAAGAATGTTGAAAACGTCCGGATGTGCCTTCTCGATCTCGTCAAGGAGGACGACGGAATACGGTTTCCTGCGCACCTTTTCCGTGAGCTGACCCCCCTCCTCGTATCCGACGTATCCCGGAGGAGCCCCCACTAGCCGGGAGACGCTAAATTTTTCCATGTACTCGCTCATATCAATCCGGATGAGCGCATCCTCCGAGTCGAAGAGATACCGGGCAAGCGCCTTCGCCATCTCCGTCTTGCCAACTCCCGTCGGCCCGAGGAATATGAAGGAACCGATGGGACGCCTCGGGTCCTTTAATCCTGCCCTCGTCCTTCGAATAGCCTTGCTCAGTTTTGTGATCGCCTCATCCTGCCCGACGATGACGCCCCTGAGCGCTATTTCCATCTTGAGCAGTTTGTCAGACTCCGACTGGGCGATCTTGTTGACCGGGATCCCGGTCATCATCGATACGACATCCGCCATCGTCTCTTCAGATACTTCGTAGACGACTTCCTGCGCCTTGAGCTCCCACTCTCTCTTGGCGATCTCAAGGTCGTTGAGAACCTTCTTTTCGAGATCGCGCAATCGGGCCGCTTCCTCGAAGTTCTGATTCTTCACCACTTGGTTCTTCGATTGCCGGATCTTTTCAACCTCTCCCTCCAGGTCAAGGATTTCTTTCGGGACGTGGATGTTCGAAAGGTGAACCCGCGAGCCCGCTTCATCAAGGACGTCGATGGCTTTGTCCGGCAGGTATCTGTCCGTGATGTAGCGGTCGCTCAGACGCACTGCCGCCTCGAGCGCCTTGTCCGCATAACGGATGTTGTGGTGCTCTTCGTATTTGTGCTTGATGTTCTTGAGAATCTGAATGGTCTCGTCGACCGTCGTCGGATCGACCATGATCTTCTGGAAACGACGATCAAGGGCGCCGTCTTTTTCGATGTACTGCCTGTATTCATCTAGGGTCGTGGCACCGATGCACTGGAGATCTCCCCTGGCGAGGGCCGGCTTGAACATGTTCGACGCATCCAGAGAACCGGAGGCCCCCCCGGCCCCGACGATGGTGTGGAGCTCGTCAATGAAGAGGATGACATCTTTTGCCTTCTCCAACTCGTTCATGACTGCCTTCATCCGCTCTTCAAACTGCCCGCGGTATTTCGTTCCGGCTACGAGCGCCGCGAGGTCCAGTGTGACGACGCGCTTGTCGTGGAGGACGCGTGAAACTTTTTTCTGAATGATGCGGAGGGCCAGACCCTCGGCGATCGCTGTTTTTCCCACACCGGGTTCCCCAATCAGGACCGGGTTGTTTTTCTTCCTCCGGCTGAGAACCTGAGCGACGCGCTCTATCTCCTTCTCACGCCCGACTATCGGATCGAGCTTGTCTTCCAGGGCGAGCTTCGTCAGGTCACGGCCAAAATTGTCAAGGACCGGGGTTTTTGATTTCTCCGCCCTTCTCTCCGCAGCGGGAGCGGCCGGCGGGCTCGATGGTTTGCCGCTGATGATGTTGTCAAGCTCGTTCCTTACGGCATCATAATGGACGTTGAACTGGTGGAGGATCTGGGCCGCTATGTTATCGTCATCGCGGAGCAATGAGAGGAGGAGATGCTCCGTGCCGATCACATCGGATTTGTAGAGCTTTGCCTCCAAATAGGTGATCTTCAAAACTTTTTCCGCCTGCTTCGTCAGGGGAATGTTGCCGATCGTGAGGGTCCCCCCGGAGGTCCTCACAGTGTCCTCAATTGCTTTCTTGAGTTTGTAGAGATCCACCCCGAGGTTGCGCAGGATTTTTACGGCTATCCCTTCCCCCTCTCGGATTACGCCGAGGAGCAGATGCTCCGTCCCGATGTAATCGTGACCGAGACGTAATGCCTCCTCCCGGCTAAGCCGTATGACATCCTGGACACGATTTGAAAAATTTCCTTCCATTGGTTCCCCTTACAAAAGTATTGCAACGACCGCTCTTATATCCCTCTCCTCATTCAATATAGCCAAAACGCCAAGATTAGTCAAGGATCTGGAGCATTGACTTTCTAGGCCGCATTTCCTATATTAAACCGTTCTTCAAAACGCTCTCCCCTCAAATTTCATTCCACAGTAGCTCAATGGTAGAGCATCCGGCTGTTAACCGGAGGGTTGCAGGTTCGAGCCCTGCCTGTGGAGCTACCACACATCCCCCTTTCTGCTATACGGACTTCTGTCCCTTCCGGTTTTTTCAGTCGTTTCTTCTGTCCCTCGTGCAATCCTCAACAACCCTGCCGGGAATTGCTGTCTGACTGTGAGGTCCACGGGAAATCCTCCCAGTGCCCAAAACGCGGCAGGACGATCCGCCAGTCCGGAGTGGTTGGCTCGAGAATCATACGCGCTTTGGTCCATTTTCCAATCATCCGTCTCCTGTATAAATCCCCCCATATTTCTGTTTTGCAGATTTCTGGCATTTCCACGCCCGCCGATCTAGATTTAATGCCCCGATGCCCGTCTCCAAATAGAGAAAACTCTGACTCTCGTGTCCTCAGTCATGCAAATCCTCTGGGAGGATGTATCCTGCACGACAGTTTATCTCCCCTTTGGCCATCCGCATTCCACCCCTAATATTGAGATCACCAGCCCGAATTACACCCCGCAGTGTGCTCCCCAGCACTTACCAGGGCTCCGATTTGCGACCAGAGCTTGACGCCTTCCAAGGGATGTGAACGGCGTCATATCCCCGGTTTTCTGTTTTACTTATAATGGTTGAGGATTTTACAATCGGGTAAATCGTTCATGATCATAAACCAGGCGGTCAAAGAAACTTCCGTGAGCACCGACGATAATCCACATCAGCGTTTTCGGCAGTTTCTGCGCCAGGCCGATAAACTCATCATTGATGGGCAGTTCGAAGAGGCGAAGTCCCTGATTGCGGAGGCAAAGAAAATCAACCCAGCGAATTCCTTTATTGCGGCTTTCGAGGAACGTTTGGCTCTCTTTGAGGAGAAGAAGAGCCTAAAAAGCGCACCTGCCCCCCGCAAGAACTCGCCGCATTCCGTGCCCTCAACACCGGCGGAGACTTCTTCACAGGAACCGGTACCGGAATCGCCTGTTTCCCTGGTGTCTTCTGATCATGGGCAAATCGCCACCCCCCCCGTCCCAGATCTCTCCGTCGAGTCTCTCACCGACGGACAATCCCCCTCGCGAAGAGACGCCGGGGTATCGGACGACCAGCAGCCTGCTACGAGCCCGACCGTATCTCTATCGGAGTTCGAGGATGAGCTCCGTATGCGCTTTAATGATAATCTGCAGCGCTTGGTCGAGGAAGCACGTGGTGAAATCCGCCGGGAATTTGAGGCAGAGTACCTCAAACGTCTGGAATCGCTGTCGGCAGAGCAGGACCGAAAGATGGAACTGCTTGGGGCCCGGGTTCCCGAGACGAAGGAAGAACGGCTCGCCTTGTATCGCCAGAGACTTGAGGGATGGTATCAGGACGGGGTTCCGGCTGAGAAAACCTCCTGCCTCGAGCTCAGGGAATTGCTGGGATTAACCCCTGATGAACATTACGCCGTCGATTCCGAGGTGAGGTTCCAGCTCTATATGCGAAACATCGAAAAGAGGATTATATCCGGTGAGTCCGGGGATCCTATCGAGGAGACGCTTGGAAAACTGAAACGTCTTTTCGGCATTACGCCGGAAGAATCTTCCCGCCTCGAGCCGAGCATTCTCGCAAGTCTTCAGCGCCGTGCCGGGAAAGGACGGCTTCTGGTGGTCGACGATGATCTTCTGCTTCTCGAGACGCTGGAGCATCTCCTGCAGGACTCCGGATATCAGGTTCTGACCGCAGCGGATGTCGGGTCCGCGCTCGAAAAGCTGGAATCAGCAACGGTTGACTTTATTCTCAGCGATATTAAATTCGATTTGGAGGAACTCGATGGTTTCAATCTGTTCCGAACCATCCAGGAGTATTCCCACCTCAGAGACATTCCTTTCGTCTTCATGAGCTCGTTCGAGGATGGCGTCATCATCCGATCCGGTATGCAGCTGGGCATCGATGATTATCTCGTAAAGCCTGTGGACCCCGAACTTCTCTTCGCTGTGATCGAGGGAAAGCTGAAAAGACACCGGGTTCTTGCCCAACACTGATCCGCCCCGGCCTCCTGCGCCGGGGGTTGAGCTCACCCTTCAGATCGCCATTTCTTTTTTGCGTAACTAGTCGTATATTTCATCTGGCGCGCAAGCCTCTCTTCGCTCCCGAACCGTAAAACCCTTTCGGCACATGTCGATCGCTATCCGCGCAGGAACCGTCATAACTGGCAATGGAAACGGGGATGTCCTTGTCGACGCGACCGTGATGGTTGACGGCACCCGGATCATTTCCGTGAATCACGGGGTCTCCCCGGGATTCACAGGGACCGTGGTGGATGCCCGAAACTTCGTCCTGATTCCCGGCTTCGTCCAAACTCACGTCCATCTCTGCCAAACTCTCTTCCGCGGCATGGCCGATGATCTGCCGCTGCTCGACTGGCTCCGGGATTGTATTTTTCCCTTCGAAGCGGCACACAATGAGTGTTCTATGAGTGCGTCCGCATCTCTCGGAATCGCGGAGCTGATACGGTCCGGTACGACAACGATTCTCGATATGGGGAGCGTTCATCATGAGGAGGCAATCATCCACGCTCTCGGGGAGTCGGGGCTGAGGGCTTTCGCGGGCAAGGCCATGATGGATATGAACGACCTCGTTCCGAAGCTGAAGGAATCGACCGACGAGTCGCTGAAGTCAACCAGGGCTCTCGCGGAAAAATGGCATGACTCTTTCGACGGCCGACTGAAATATGCCGTTGCCCCACGCTTTGTGCTCTCCTGCAGCGAGCGCCTCCTGAAGGATGCCTTCGCTCTCCTCGAGGATTTCGACGGTATGATCTTCCATACCCATGCCTCCGAGAACCGGGATGAGGTGAAAGCGGTCTACGAGCGCTGCCATATGGATAATATTGAATTCCTCGACTCCATCGATGTTCTCTCCGAGCGGAGTTGCCTCGCACATTGTATTCATCTGAAGGAGAATGAGATCGGGATGCTCCGCACTTCGGGATCGAGCGTAACGCACTGCCCCTCCTCGAATCTTAAACTTGGATCAGGTGTCGCCGACATCCCCCGCCTCCTTTCCAATGGTATCACCGTCGCGCTGGGAGCCGATGGGGCCCCGTGCAACAATAATCTGAACATGTTTCAGGAAATGCGGCTCGCCTCTCTGCTCCAAAAGCCTGCCTACGGGCCAACCGCCATGCCCGCTCGAAAAGTTTTTGAGATGGCAACCCTCGGCGGCGCCCGCGCCCTCCACATTGAACAGGATGTCGGAAGCATTGAACCCGGGAAGAAGGCCGACATCGTCCTGCTCGACCTTCGCCGTAGTTGGAACGCCGTTGAATCGCCCGAGACTCTCTTTTCTTCTATCGTGTTCTCCTCCTCTCCCGAGAACGTGGACTCGGTGATGATTGATGGAAAATGGGTCTATCGCGAGAAAGAGATGACGACGCTCGACGAAGCCGACGTGGTAAGCGACGCCAGAAAGGAATTCTTCGCCCTCATGGACCGCCTATGAGATCGGCCGTTTCATTCGTGATCAATGGCGAGGTTCGGTCAATCGACTTCCACGACCATTCGGGGCCTACGACGACGGTGCTCAACTACCTCCGCTCGCTGCCGGACCGCAAAGGGACGAAGGAGGGGTGCGCGGAAGGGGATTGCGGAGCGTGCACGGTGGTGATCGGCGAACTCAGTCGCGGAAAGATCCACTATAAGGCCGTAGACTCCTGCCTTGTTTTTCTCCCGATGCTCCACGGGAAGCAGGTTATCACTGTTGAAGATCTCGCGACGAATGGCCGGCTCCATCCCGTCCAACAGGCGATGGTGGAAACCAACGGCAGCCAGTGCGGCTATTGTACGCCTGGATTCATCATGTCTCTCTTTGCCCTCTATAAGAATACCGACCATCCGTCCCGGGGCGAGATCGACGATGCGCTCACCGGGAATCTGTGCCGGTGTACAGGGTACCGTCCAATCGTCGAGTCCGCGGCCCAATCGTGCGTCCACCATGGGGAGGATCAGTTCAAGGACTCCGAGACGATAAGGCTTCTGGGGTCGATTCCTCGTGAGTCGATCGATATCCGGACGGCCCAGCAACACTACCGCAAACCCGCCAGTCTTCCCGAAGCAGTCTCCTTGAAACATCAGTACCACGATGCACTCATTATTTCCGGTGCGACGGATGTCGCGTTGAGAGTCACGAAAAAGCATGAAGTCTTGAGGGATATCATCGACATCTCCGATGTTCCTGAACTGAAGGAGGTGGCCGAATCCTCCGACGCCCTCACGATTGGGGCAGGGACAACGCTCAGCGTCGCCATGCCGCTGCTTGAGAGGCATTTCCCTGCCCTCAGGAATATGCTAGCGGTATTTGGCTCGCAACAGATCCGGAACCTCGCAACCCTCGGCGGAAATCTCTCCACCGCTTCCCCGATTGGTGACACCCTTCCTCTTCTCATCGCCTACAATGCCCGAGTAGTTCTCGAGTCCGTCAACGGCCGGAGGGACGTTTCAATGGATGAGTTTATACTCGGATACCGGAAGACTCTTCTTCGTCCGGATGAGCTGGTGACAAGAATCCTGCTTCCTATCCCTCCCGCCGGGGTTGTCGTTAAATCCTACAAGATATCCAAACGGAAAGATCTCGATATTTCGACAGTAAGCGGGGGATTCAGGCTTCACCTAGATGCCGGCCGCAATGTGAGGGAGATCGTGCTGGCCTATGGCGGTATGGCCGAGACGGTCAAACGCGCCCGCACGGCTGAAGATTCTGTTCGGGGAAAGGAATGGAATCGCGAAACGATCGATGAGGCTCTTCCCCTTATCGAGAACGAGTTTCGCCCGATCTCCGATGCCCGGGCCGGCTCCCGGATGCGGACGGTCGGTGCGAGGAATCTTCTGCTGAAATTCTGGACGGAAACCGCTCTTTGACGACGACAAATCCATGACCTCACCCCCCCCCCACGAATCGGCGGCGAAACATGTTTCCGGCGCGGCGGTCTATGTGGACGACATCGCCGTCAATGATCAGCTTCTTGTCGGCCGCGTTGTCTACAGCCCCCACGCACATGCCACTGTCCGCTCGTTTGACCTGAGCGAAGCACGTGCCGTACCGGGCGTCCACGCCGTCCTGTCCGCACGTGATATACCCGGCAAGAATCAAATGGGGCCCGTTGTGAAGGATGAACCATGCCTGGCGGACAAGGAGGCTGTCTGCGTCGGACAGGCGGTTTTTCTGATCGCCGCCGAAACGGTTGAGGCGTGCGACGAGGCCGAACGGTTGATTAAAGTCGTGTATGAACCGCTTGAGGCCATCGTTACGCTGGATGAGGCTATCCGACAAAATGCTCTGCTCGGTCCCGCTCGGAAGATTGATACAGGGCATGTGGATGAGGCGCTCGCCGCGTCGGCGCATGTCATTCGCGGTGAGCTCAGGACCGGGGCGCAGGAGCATTGGTATCTCGAATCCCAGGTCTGCCTCTGCATCCCCGGCGAGGGGAATGAAATCAATGTCTTCAGTTCCACCCAGCACCCGTCTGAAGCCCAGGCTCTGGTCGCCGAACTTTTGGGCATCGGGAAGCATGAGGTCGTCGTCGAAGTCAGGAGGATGGGGGGAGCGTTTGGAGGGAAGGAGACCCAGGCGAATCATACGGCATGCTGGGCCTCGCTGTTGTGCCGCGCAACGAATCGCCCCGTCAAAGTTCGACTGTTCCGCGACGACGATATGCGGATAACGGGAAAACGCCACCGCTTTTTCTCGCGCTACGAGGCAGGGTTCGACGATAAAGGGGCTCTGCAATCAGTGTCGATCGAGCTGCACAGCGACGGCGGATGTGCTACCGATCTCTCGTTCGCTATTATGGAGCGGGCGATGCTCCATGTCGATAATGCATATCAAATCCCGCACCTCCGGGTCGTAGGGAAAGTCTACCGCACCAACCTTCCCTCCAATACGGCGTTTCGCGGGTTCGGAGGACCACAGGGGATGGCGGTCATCGAGACGGTCATCGACCGAATAGCCCGCTTTTTGAAGAAGGATCCTGCAGAGATCCGCGCACGAAACTTTTACGGTGCCGATGGGGTAACTCACTATGGAGAAAAGGTCGAGAACAACCGCATCCCGCTGATCTTCGACGAGCTGATGTCATCCTCCGACTACTGGGAACGAAGGAATGCCGTCAACGGGTTCAATGCCTCTCATGAGTTTCAAAAAAAAGGGCTCGCCATTACTCCGGTTAAGTTCGGCATTTCGTTCACGACGACTTTTCTTAACCAGGCGGGGGCGCTCGTCATGATTTATAAGGACGGCACCGTTTTGGTGAATCATGGCGGGACGGAAATGGGCCAGGGGCTCCATACGAAGATCTGTCAGATCGCAGCCTTTGAGCTGGGTGTGAGCCCGGATCGGGTAAAGGTGAACGCGACGAATACGTCGAAGGTTCCCAATACCTCCGCAACCGCCGCGTCGGCAGGCACCGATCTCAACGGGATGGCGGTTAAGAACGCAACCGATATCCTGAAAACGAGGATTTGCCACGGGGCCGCCGAGATTTTTACTGAGAGATTCTCTTCTCCTCCGACACGCCCCGAGGCGGTACGCTTGATGGATGATCTCATCGTGGATTCCGACCATCCGGAACGAGTATTGCCCTTCGCCGAGGCGATGACCCTTCTGCATGCCCGCCAGGTGAGTCTGAGCGCGGCGGGCTTCTACCGGACCCCCGGGATCGGATGGGATAAATCGAAAGGTGTCGGCAAGCCTTTCTTTTATTATGCGTTCGGTATGGCTGTGACGGAGGTTTTGATCGATGTTCTGACGGGTTCTCATACCCTGCTCAGGACCGATATCCTGCACGATGTCGGGAACTCCCTTAATTCAGGGATCGATCTCGGACAGATCGAGGGGGGTTATGTCCAAGGGGTCGGTTGGTGTACGACAGAGGAAGTGAAGTGGGACGGCGCGGGGAATCTGATGACTCACTCTCCCGATACGTACAAGATTCCGTCGGTTCAGGATATTCCGAAGGATTTCAGGGTCAATCTTCTTCCCCATGTCCCGAATCCCCACACGATCCACCAGAGCAAGGCCGTCGCGGAACCCCCTCTTATGCTTGCGCTATCAGCATGGCTCGCTATCAAGGACGCCGTGGCCGCTGTCGCCAACCATGAGTTTGAGCCGGAGTTTTCTCTTCCCGCCACAAACGAGGTGATTCTACTTTCGATCGAAGATCTGAGACAACGAGGCGTTCCATCCACTAAGATTACGGCGGGGGAATGAAGTCAAGTACGCGCACCTCTGTGGTTTCTATCATTTTTTCCATTATGGTTATTT
>JACXTT010001059.1_pt1 | contig 46845 bp, 45 predicted proteins | sample 9270951 | NCBI WGS metagenome assembly JACXTT01 (sample SAMN15532306, study PRJNA645909) | rock metagenome | isolation source: weathered quartz diorite | place: Puerto Rico | collected 2017-06-21 | reverse complement strand
TTGGCCGACACGTTGACGACGCTTGAGGTGACGCCGTCCTTGTTAGCCTGCGTGCTGTGCGCGCTGAACTGGGATATCCCGACGGCAATCGCAATACCGACGATAATCACGCCGAGGATGATGAGAAGAAGCTGTTGCTGGCCCATAAAAGTGTTTCCTTTGAATTAGTGAGTTTTAGTGAATTGTTAGTTTTACCAACCCGTATAGACAATCGATGATTTTCCCGTAGAATCCACGGTGATAGTTGCCACCCATGACGCATTCTGGGCGGATTTGCCATCTATGGAGACCGAAGTCGCCGTCGGGGATCCGTTTAGTGAATAGCTCCCGTTATCGTCAGACACCATTTTACTCGGGATTGTGTATCCGACATAGGAGTTGCTCCCCCCTCCGAGAGTCGCAGGCCTAATCTTGAATTCGTAGGCGTTTGCTGCAAGATTGACCAGTCCACTGGTAACGCCATCCTTATTGGCAACGGTGCTATTGGCACCGAACTGCTGAATACCGACTGAAATCGCAATTCCCACGATAATGACTCCGAGTATAATCAAAAGTAGCTGCTGCTGACCCATTTTTCTATCCTGCTCCTAATTATCGTAACAGTACCATGATACTCAAAACGAGACCTGAGATCAATAGTGGAGAATGCTGGATTTTTGGCTGCTGGAATGAGAGGGAAACAGGTAGGACTACGGGGGGGGGGGGCTTTGAAAAACCTAGATTTTGGCCAGTCCGTGCTTTATTGCGTATTTTGTTAATCCCGCGACATCATGCACGCCAAGCTTCTGGCTGATGTTCGCCCTATGAAAATCGACCGTTCGGGGGCTGAGGAAGAGTTTTTCGGCAATTTGCTTCGTGGAAAGCCCCTCGGCTATGAGCTGAAGGACCTCCGTCTCGCGCGGAGTAAGCTCAGGGACTGTTTTGGCAGTGCTCTTTCGCTTGAGTTGCTGAAAATACTCATCCACCATCAATTTCGAGATAGATGGGCTGAAAAAGGTCTTTTCGGCCGTTACCAGCCTGATCGCTGCGATGACGTCATCCTTGATGCTATCTTTAAGCAGATAGCCGCTGGCTCCTGTCTGTATAGCCTCCCGAACATACTCTTCCTTGTCATACTGGGTGAGCATGAGGATTTTGCCGGTATATCCATCCTGCAGGACTTTTTGGGCTGCTTCGATTCCATTAAGTTTCGGCATGCTGATATCGAGGATTGCCACATCGGGCTTTTTTTCCCTGATCCCGGCCACGGCGGCCTCGCCATCGCTGGCCTGGCCCACCACGCTTATATCATTCTCCTGCTGGAGGAGAAGGGCGATCCCTTCCCGGACGACATGGTGGTCATCGGCGATAAAGACGGTGATCACGCGCTTTCCTTCACCGACGGCGGAATTTCCACATTGATATCGCACCCCTTCCCTGGCCGCGATTCTATGAGCACCGTCCCGCCAATGAGCTCCCCCCGTTCGAGAATGTTTCTCAGTCCCAGATGGCGCGCGTCGTCCATGGCGACATCCCCGACGTCAAATCCGCGTCCGTCGTCGGAAATTGAAAGGACGAGAGTCCCGTCGTCGCGGAGGAACATCTGGAAAAACACGTTTTTCGCCCCGGAATGCTTCTCGGCATTGACGAACGCCTCCTGCGCGATGCGGTAGACGGTTATTTCGACGATGGGGTCGAACCGTTCTTTCCTGAGGCCGATCTCGGCCCGCACCTTCGTCTGGCTCCGCCGCTCAAACTCCGTGACTAGCTGTTTGACAGCCGCGGCCAGTCCCAGATCATCCAGCAGCGTCGGACGCATCTCGTAGGAAATCCGTTTAGTTTCAAGGAGGGTCTCCTTGATGGTAGAGATGGATTTGTCGAGATGGCCGGCAGCGATCTCGGTGCTCTTTCCGATTTCGGACCTGGCGGTGTCAGCGTGGAATTTCGCCTCGGTGAGCCCGTGGCCGATTCCATCGTGTAGCTCCTGCGCGAATCTTTTCCGCTGCGACTCCTCAAGAGTCGTCATGTGAACGACGAGCCGCTCGATCTTTTCCTGGCGCTCCTGCAGCATCTTCAACAGACGCTCCTGCTCCTGTTCTCCTTCCTGGATGCCCCGGACGTAGGAGCGGAATTTCTTTGCCACATGGTAATAGATAGTCACGCATGTGATCATCGAAAGGCAGAGGATGAAAATCCCCGAATAGAGAAACCGCCGCTCAAGGAGATCGACATGGTCTCTTACGATTCTTGCGGAATGGAGATTCGCCGCGACGAGTTGTTTCGATATGCGGTCGAGATCCCTGCGAAAGGGAAGCATTTTCGTGCGAAGAAGGCTGTTTGCCATCTCGCTTTTCCCCGCTGAGGCGGTATCGATGACTTCGCGGACTGCATCGACATACCTGTCGAATGCCGTAATGAAGCCCTGAAAACTACTCATCTCCCCCGGTTCAACGATGATCCGCTGGGTCTTGGTAAGATTCTGGGAAATTGAGACGATGACCGAATCGATCTGCGGCCGGAGCGCGTTCCGCGCCTCAGGATCCTTCTGAATGATCAGATCCCGCACGAGGACCCTCACAAGGTTTGCGTCCGTCTGCGCTTCGCCGATAAGCCTGACGCTTTCGGCATAGTTCTCTCCGATCAGTCCGATGTCTCCCTGCAGATCGGAAGCGATAAGGACGATGGATGTACCGCTTATGGCGATGAGGAGGGCGAGGAATGCAAAGCCGATGGCGAGGAAGACCAGAAAATTCTTTCCCACATATGCTGTAAACTTCATTCCCGGGCTGCCGTCGCCATTGTTCGACAATCCAAAAATAATCCGACCAATTAAGAGATTTCCGGGGTGAAAACCAAATGCGTTGCGTTTTGCGTCACCATTCCCTATATTTTTCAGTCCTTTCGCACAATCGAGGGAAGCCAATGCAGCTCGATCTTCTTGCGGTGGGCGCGCACCCGGACGATGTTGAACTCACATGCGGCGCCACCATCATAAAATGCGTCAAGCTCGGATATTCTGCGGGCATCGTCGACCTCACAGCAGGCGAACTGGGTACCAGGGGGACGGTCGAGATCCGTGCCCGCGAGGCGAAGGCCGCAGAGAAAATACTCGGGGTGACACTTCGGGAGAACCTCCACATTCCGGACGGCGGGATCGAGCTCAACCGCTCAAACATTTTGAAGCTTGTCTCCGTGATCCGGCGGACACGGCCCAGAATCCTTCTCATCCCCCACTCAGTCGAGCGCCATCCCGACCACGTCCACACCCACCACCTTGCCCGCGAAGCTTCCTACTACTCGGGCTTAAGGAAAATCCCGACCACCTACAAGGGGAAGCCGCAGGAGCCGTGGCGTCCCCACCACTGCTTCCATTATATGCAGTGGCACGAGTTCACCCCCAGCTTTATCGTCGACGTCACGGATGAATACGATCAACGGCTCGCGGCGATCAAGGCACACCGGTCGCAGTTGTACGATCCCCGATCCAAAGATCCCCAGACCCTGCTCAGCCAGAAATCGTTTTTCGATCTGCTTGAGACCAGAGCCAAGGCATATGGCTTCAGCATCGGGGCGAAGTACGGCGAACCCTTCTTCACGACCGATTCCGTCGGTATCAAAGACCTGTTTGCGCTCAGAATGGTCAAGGGCTGATCACCCTGTGTTCGGGGAAGGCATCTCGCCCCGGTTCTCCCTTGGTCGCGGAGTTCCCGGGATAAGGGGCACCACGAGCGGCCGGCCCTCATCGGGCAGACTCCACTCAATTGGGCGAGGAGAGATTTTGAGAAGGGACCTGCCGGAGGCATCGCCGTCGGCGTGCTCCCAATAAACCCTTTCGGAAAGTAGTAGCGGGGGGACGCTATCGAAATTCTTGAGAATTGGCCCGGGGGGAGAGCTGACTGACGAGGGGGTTGTGAAAGCCAACTTGCGCCCGACTCATCCAGGAGTTGGGCGGAGCTATCCGGGGGGAAGCTGCAAATTCTTCACATCGGGAAGTGCCGACCCTATGATAGCCTGGAATTCACCATAAAGGCCGGCCGTATTTTCAATTACTCTGGATATTTGCGCCTCTCGCTTCGCCCAGATCTTCATCATCGACCTTCTCTCCGAGTCGAGGTCTTCCTTCATCGAGGTAAAAGAGTCGACGATCGCCTCCACGCGCTGACGGAACGCGGTCCCTGACAGATAGGCATAGATGAGCTCCATCTTCTCGTTTTTCCCTTTGAGGGAGTTTCCGGCGCGGTGAACCTGTATCAGGTTGTGCCGGAGTGCCGTCGCCAGGCCGACCACCGAAGCGAAATCGCTCACCCAAATACCCTCATAATAGCCAAACCGAAAAACCTCCTTCGGGAGGACGGAGGAGACGAGCACGGCAATTTCCGCCTTCGAAAGCCTTTGATCGTCCTTGAGCTTCTGTACCCACCCGTCGCTCCAGGCCTTCGTCCGTTTTGACTCCCAGATTATGCTTCCGCATCTCCGTGCTCCCTCGTCATTGATGATCTGAACGATATCGGCTCCCCGCACCCCCTTGGCAACCGGTTCAATCAGATCGAAGCGGAAAACTTCCGAGAGAATGGTCTCCAGTTCAACCTCCTGCACTTCGCCCTGCGACTGCTGGGAGGTCAGCTCTGCCTTCCGCTTCAAATCATCGATTTGCTTTCGCATGTCTGCGAGCTGTTTCTCCTTTTCCTGATCCTTGAGATGATATTCCTCCGAAAGCTTTTGTGTCGCCTCGAGCCTTATCGTAGACCGTTGGGCGTCAAGGGTCCGTTCCATTTCAAGCGTGCGCACCCTGTCTTTTTCCTCGAGCTCCCGGGCCTTTTTCCTGACCTCCAGTTCCTGTTCCCGGGCCTTATCCAGCTGCTGCGATTTTTCCTGAAGCTGCTGCTTCATGTCGGTCATTTCCAGCCCGAGGGCATTGCGGGCCCTTTCCCGGGCGTCATTCTCGAGCGTGGCTTTCTCCTTCTGGTGTTTTTGCTCAAGGTCCAGGAGTTCCCGCTCATGCACCTGAAGCAGGTTTTTTTGGGATTCCTTCATTTCATTATCGAACCGAAGCCGGAGCCTCGCCTCAATTTCCCCTGTGAGAGCGCCGGATAGTTCTATCTTTTTCCCGCAATGGGGACAGGTGATGGTCTGGTCAGGCATAACCTATTGCTTCATAGTGAAGACGTTCTTATATTGGAAGAGGATAACCCGGAGCAGGATATGAAATCACTTTCTCTCTGCATGGTGCTCGCCCTTGGAATCGTCTCCCTCGCCTGGCCTCAGACGCTGGAGAAACAATCGCGGGCCCAATCTCGAACCAAAAACCTCCAAAAACTCCTCTCCCTGAACGATGAGCAGTCACGCCAGGTAGGAGCGATACTTAGCAGGGAGGCAACCCAGTCGGCCAAAGACGAGGAGTCATACGGGGGAAACAGGCGCGCCATGATGAAGGCGGCGCGGGGCCGTCAGGCCGGAATCGACGAGCAGATCGAATCTCTGCTCACCCAGGAACAGCGCGTCAAGTATCAGGCCTATAAGAAGGCGCGCAGAAGCGAGTTTGATAACCGCCGCAGGCTCCGGGGATCGGAGTACGACTGATCCTCAGCGGAAATCCCTACCGGAAGGATCGGGATGACTTCCGCTTCCGGTTCCGGCCTTTTTCCAGAAAAAGCTTCTTCCCCAGCCACTCTTTGCCGTTGAGGCCCTCGATGGCCCGGACGGCATCCTCCTCCCTGCTCATCACAACGAACCCGTAATCCTTCGGATCCCCGGTCCTCGTGTTTGTGATGATCTCAACGGTCTCCACCTTTCCGAACGGCTCGAAGCATTTCCGCAGATCTTCGTTCGAAACTGTGAGCGGAAGGTTTTTTACGTAAATGTTCATCGTCTGAGCCTCGGGCCCGGGCGCAAATGGTTATCTGACGAGCACCAGCTTCTTGATCTCGGTATATGACTGACGCGGGTCGCCTGTGCCTACGGCGTCGAGCCGATAGAAATAGACACCGCTCGCGAGCGTTCCCGCATTGAAATTGACTGATTTGTACCCCGCCTCCTGCGATTCATTGTCGAAGAGAATCCTTACCTTCTGACCGAGCAGCGTATAGACGGTCAGCGTCACACGCGCATCGACAGGCAGCGAATAGCTGATCGTGGTCGACGGGTTGAAGGGGTTCGGATAGTTCTGGCCCAGTGAAAAACTCTGGGGGAGATCCTTTCCGAGCTGCAACGTAACCCCGTCGGAAGGACTCCTCAGCTGCACAGACCCGTAGGTCTGGATCGGAATCCTCCTGCTTCCCACCTTCAACGCTGCCTCGTAGGGCTGGCGATTAGTCGTCCAGCTCACCGTCACCGGGTAGACGGCCGAAGAGATCATGACCGGATAGCTCCCCGTCTTCTCAAACTCCGCCATGCGGTTCGAGGCGAACCGGACATCGAAAGCGCCCTCGGGCGCAAGGGGCGGCAATTCATACATCGCGGGCGGGGCGGTCCCCGGGTTTCGCCCGAAATAGAGAGTCCGGTGGTTTCCCGCCGCATCGGCGATCTGAATGGCATTCAGCTCCCGAAGCGACAACTGCACCTGCTGCTTTACCAGCCCCCCGCCGGCGGAGAGGAAAATGCTTCCCGGAGCGGACGCTTTCACCCAGTGACCGCGCAGAGGGCGGATGCTGTCTGCGATCACATACCCATGGTCGTATTCGAAGAAGTTCGAGGCGATGATGCCTCCCGGATCCGAAGTCGCGGAAAACTGAGATATCGGGGTGCTGATCGATCCCACGAGGTTCCAGCCCGTCGAGACGCTGAAAGTGTCGGAGGCGATGAGCGTGCCGGTCATCGAGATAGTCGAATCAGAGGGGAATTTCAACCAGTACCCCGGCTTGTTCTTCAGAGTATCCCGGATGACATAGACTCCCCCTTCATAGGCATACGCCGGGGAGGTGGCAGACGGGAAGAGGACGCTCTTCCGGTAGTCGAGCACCTGGACCGGGACCGATGCCAGATTCCACCGCGCGGTTACTGTCGTGGAGGTCACGGTGAATCCGGTTGTGAAACGCCAGACGCCTGACCAGGAGCCCCACCCGAGGACATTTTTCGCCCGGACTCTCCAGAAATGCTTCGTGAAATTCACGAACGGGCCGGCAACCGTCGACGTATCGGTGAGCGTCGAATCTTCATACGCGACCGAGCCGAACAGCGAGTCGGTGGACACCTGCAGATCGTAGCCCGTCGCCGTGAGCGCCGAGTGCCATGTCATGCGGAGCGATGTCAGCTGGTTCGTGGCTGAATCGGGAGGAGAAATCAGCACCGGGGCATCGGGGGGATTGATGATTGCGACCGATGAATAAATGCCGCTCCCGTGGGTCCCCACCACGATCCTCCCGTCCGCGGAGCGGAAATCGATCATGTCGACAATGGCATTGCCGATCGTCGAGCTCCCCTCCAGGGCCCACACGGTCGAACCGCCGTTAAGCGCCGTCGTCGAATAGAGCCCTGTGCTCGTTCCCACGTAGTAGGCCCCGGGAATGATCTTGGCCCACCGGAGCGAAGGTCCGTTGCCGCTTCCGTCCGGATTCTGTTCGAGATTCCCCGCCACCGCGGTCCAGGTCGAGCCGCTGTCGGCGGAGTAGTAGGCGCTGATGAGAAGGTAGTTCGAGAAAGTGACAAGGACCTTACTGGAATTGGTCGGGTCGATGGCGATGCTGCTCACATAGGCGCCCGACGGGAAATTCCCTCCTGTCACATCCGTCTGAGCGGGATCCCCGACATTGGCTCCGTCCACCCGGAACACATGGCCGTTGCTGCGGCCGTAATAGAGCCTGTTCGCCGGGACTTTCGAGACGGCAAGAGCCGTGACGGTGCTTCCCGCGACATTTGTGTTGGTCATGTTCGTCCAGTTCACCGCGGTCGTGCTGTTGGAGCCGAGCGGGATCCCGGTGAGGTCGTCGTTCCGCCACACCCGGGTGCCGCCGGCCATGTACATCCTGGCCGTATTGTTGGGATCGAGGATGAAGGGATTGACGAACAAATACCCCGCTCCTCCCACAGGATCCACCCGGGTGAAACTGGATACTCCGCCGCCGTGAACAATGAACCTGTACGTGTTCGATGCAGGAACGGAGACATAATACGAGGTGTCGTCATCGGCGATGGCGCAGTAAGTCCCGTCCCCCCCGCGCAGCCGGCTCCACGCCGTGCCCGCATCGGTCGTTCCCGTATACCATGTCCCGTTGTCCTGTGTGCCCCCGATGATGACATCGGAGGTGGAGCCGTGAGGTATCGCGATCGTATAGAACTGAGAGGTGTTGTAGCCGTTATTGAGCCATGTCCAGCTCACGCTCCCGGCCATGTTGCCGGTGGTCATTTGTACTCCCCCGTCGTTCCCCGACCACATCGTCGTCGTCGCTACCCCGGGTGAAAACACGATGGCGTGCTGATCGGGGTGATGGTTAGGGTACTGAGAGACGTTGTTGGCCGTCGCATATCCTCCGATCCAGGCCGTGTTGCCGGTCGTGGCAAACCCGTCGGTCGACCGGAAGAGATCGGTGCCGCCGATGAAGACCACGTTCTCGTCATCAGGTTTCACCTGAATGACGAGATCATAGCCTCCCTGCGATGCGAACTGCCCGACCGGCTGACCGAACGCGGGGAGATTCCCTGAACGGTCTTCCCACGATCCTCCGGCCCCGGATCCGTCGCCCGAGAGGTAGACATACTTGAAGAAACTATGCGCTTCGTTCGCTCCGGCGTACGTCGTCTGAAAACCGCTGCCGGGAGTTTCCGCGAGGATGTAGACAACGGTCTCATTCGAGGGGGGAATGCCGAGCACGACGCGGCCGAAGGTTACAGGGAAAGAGATATCGGTTATATTGGTCCAGCTGATGCCGTCGGTCGACCTCCAGATTCCCTCCGTGGCAGACGCCGTGCCGGCCTGATTCCTCTGGCTGAGGGCGGCATAGACGATCCCGGTCGAGGTGACGACGACGTCGCTATAGCGTGAAAACTCGGTGCCATTGTTTTCCACGGTGGAATAACCGCCCAAAACCGTTGTCCAGGTCGTGCCGCCGTTGGTCGAGCGTGAGATGGCGCCGAACGTCGCCGCGTAAACTTCATCCTGGGCCAGATTGCTGGGATCGATCGCGACCTTCCACGTATAATCGAACCCGTTGTCAAAGTGCTCAGGCGTGCCGCTGGAGGTGGAAGCCAATTTCGTCCACGTCTGGCCGTTGTCGGTCGATTTGTAATACCCATCCCCGCGGTATGGTCCCCCGCCTCCCGATGCAGAGTTGCCGTCAAGCTCGCCGGTGCCATAGTACCATGTGTTGGTGTGTCCCGCGCGCGTGTCCTGGGCGATGCAGGAGACGCTGTGAAGATTCGAAAGCCCGGACACCAGCGTCCACGTGCTCCCGCCGTTTGACGTCCGCCAGAGTCCGCCGGAAACCCCCCCCGCAAGGATGACGTTCTGGTTCGTAACGTCAACGCCGAGCGCCCTCGTCCTCCCGCCTACATTTGCCGGGCCGCGCAACGACCAGCTCAATGACTGCAAACTCTTGGGCCCTCCCCCCTTGAGATATCGGGAACCCAGGGATTCCCTGGTGGGGAGCGTTTTTGCAAAGTCCCTCTCCTTGCGGACGATGTCATCCGGGATCCTGCCGGTCTTCGGATCGCGGAGCCGCGCCAACTCATAATCCGCCCGGGCCCGGGGGTCGTCGTCCTTCACATTATCCGGAACGTACTGAGAGCGTGCTGCGAAAGGGAGTACCACCGAAAGAGTGATAAACAGGGTAAGGCTCTTTTTCATAAACCCCTCAGGCTGATGGTGATAGAACGATTCGACGGTCGGCGACCGGGGTGGATCTCACGTAACGGTGATGATCGGCAATTAATGAATTATCCTGCTGAAAGTCAAGGGAATTCGCCATTTTCCCCCTTTTTCCGATTAATCGCGTTTCACCCCTCCGGGGAGGAGCGGTAGTTGCTCCAGATCACATTCCTCGACTACCGGTTTTGCATTATTGAGAATACCCGGCTCTTCCCCATCATTTGCGATAATTCCGTGCACGATCCAGTCGTCTCGATGGCCAAAGAACCCGTCGAACATCCGGCGCTCGCCGATACATCTCCCGCGTGGCGAGATCTTCTCACGAGCGGAGCCCTGGACTTCATCGCCAGGCTTGAGCGAACGTTCGGCGCCCGCAGGCGCGAGCTTCTCAGGCAGCGGCTCGAGATCCAGGCGCGTATAGATGCAGGGATTCTTCCCGGTTTTCTTGACGAAACTAAGTCCGTCCGGGAGGGAGAGTGGAAGATTGCCCCCGTTCCCGCTGATCTCCGGGACAGGCGCGTGGAGATCACGGGTCCTGCGGGGGACAAGAAAATGGTCATCAACGCGCTGAATTCCGGCGCGAATGTGTTCATGGCCGATTTTGAGGATGCCCAGTCTCCGACATGGCACAACACCCTGCAGGGTCAGCGAAATCTCTCCGAAGCGATCCGGGGAACTATTTCTTATCAAAGCCCCGAGGGAAAGGCGTACCGGTTGAACGATCGCGTGTCCACTCTCATGGTGCGGCCCCGCGGCTGGCATCTCGAGGAAAAGCATTGCCAGGTGGATGGATCCCCCGTTTCGGCGAGCCTGTTCGACTTCGGACTCTTCTTCTACCATAACGCCGGGGCTTTGATCGACAAAGGGACGGGGCCCTTTTTCTATCTGCCCAAAATGGAGAACCGCCTGGAGGCGAGGCTCTGGAACGACGTGTTTCTCTTTTCGGAGTCCGAGCTTGGGATTCCCCGCGGCACGATCAAGGCGACGGCCCTGATCGAAACCATCCTCGCCGCCTTTGAGATGGACGAGATTCTGTTTGAACTACGCGACCATTCGGCAGGCCTCAATTGCGGACGCTGGGATTACATTTTCAGCTACATCAAGAAATTTCATTCGCATGGAAAATTCGTACTCCCGGAGCGCGCCTCGCTGACGATGGAGAAGGGCTTTCTCCAATCTTATGTGACCCTTCTGATAAAAACCTGCCACCGGCGGGGGGCTCACGCCATGGGGGGCATGGCGGCCCAGATTCCGATCCGGAACAACCCCGAGGCCAGCGCCGCGGCCGAGGCGAAGGTCCGGGCAGACAAGCTCCGCGAGGTTAAGGCGGGGCATGACGGCACATGGGTCGCCCATCCCGGTCTCGTTGCGCTCGCCAAAGAAGTTTTCGACCGTTCGATGGAGGGGCTCAACCAGATCGGAGTAATTCCCGAGGAGGAGCCCGGAGACCTGCTCGAGCCGATTCCGGGCGAGATCACACGGAAAGGGGTCCTGACGAATATCAACGTGGGAATCCGGTACATCGCGGCATGGCTCAGCGGAACGGGGGCTGTCCCCCTCTATCATCTCATGGAAGATGCGGCGACGGCGGAGATATGCAGGGCGCAGATCTGGCAATGGATCCGGCACGGGGCCAGGGTTGACGGGCGGCCTCTGACGCGTGAAGCGGTCATCGGGATGATCGAGGAAACCGGGCCTCAGGGGTGTGAACGGGCCACAAACATTTTCAAAGAACTGGTCACGGACGACGAGTTCTGTGATTTTCTGACCATCAAAGCGTACCCATTTCTATGAAAGGAGAAGACGTGGATCAGAGCGAGAGGCTTAACCTTCAATGGCAAAGCGAGGAGCGCTGGAAAGGAATCGTGAGGCCCTACAGAGCCGAGGATGTTCACCGCTTACGCGGGACGGTGCTCGTCGAAGAGACGCTGGCCCGGATGGGGGCCGAAAGATTGTGGGGCCTTCTCCGGAGCGAACCGTATGTCGCGAGCCTTGGAGCGCTCACCGGAAATCAGGCGCTCGAGCAGGTGAGGGCCGGGCTGAAGGCAATTTATGTGAGCGGCTGGCAGGTCGCAGCCGACGCCAACGGGCAGATGTACCCCGACCAGAGCCTCTATCCCTCGAACGCTGTCCCGGCCGTCGTCAGGAGCATCAACAATGCGATGATCCGGGCGGACCAGATTCAGCATGCGAAGGGAAAGAACGGAGTATGCTGGTTCGCGCCAATCGTCGCCGATGCCGAGGCGGGGTTCGGCGGATCCCTGAACGCATTCGAGCTCATGAGGGCCATGATCGAAGCGGGGGCGGCGGCCGTCCATTTCGAGGATCAGCTCGCCTCGGCCAAGAAATGCGGTCATCTGGGGGGAAAAGTTCTGGTCCCGACCACGGAATTCATTCAGAAACTTGTCGCAGCCCGCCTCGCCGCCGACATCATGGACGTGCCGACGATCCTCATCGCGCGGACCGACGCGAACAGCGCCCACCTGCTGACAAGCGATATCGATCCCCGGGATCATCCCTTCCTGACGCACGAGCGAACGACGGAGGGATTTTACACCATGCGCGGAGGCCTCGAGTGTGCGATCGATCGCGGTCTCTCCTACGCCCCGTACGCCGATATGATCTGGTGCGAAACGTCCGAGCCGAGCCTCGGCGAAGCGCGCCGGTTTGCCGAAGCAATCCAGGGCCGCTATCCCGGAAAACTTCTCGCCTACAACTGCTCTCCCTCCTTCAACTGGAAGATGAAGCTCGATTCGTGCTCGATCGCAAAATTTCAGAAGGAGCTCGGGGCGATGGGCTACAAATACCAGTTTGTCACTCTCGCCGGGTTTCACACACTGAACTATTCGATGTTCCGTCTTGCCCAGGCCTACAGGGACTGGGGAATGACGGCGTACGCCGATTTCCAGGAATCGGAATTCAAGAGCGAGGAGCATGGATATAAGGCCGTCAAGCATCAGGAGTTCGTGGGGACCGGGTTCTTCGACGAGGTGGCTCAGGTCATTTCGGGCGGGACCTCGTCGGTTCTCGCCCTCGCCGGATCCACCGAGCAGGAGCAGTTCCATAAGCGCGCCGGCTGAGGGGGGGCGTGTTGGTTATTTCGTAGAGTTTTGGTATCTTTCCCGCGTAGTCCCACACTCTTCCAACAAGGAGAATTCTCAATGAGACGCGCGGGCCTCTTCCTTCTTCTCGCTCCCCTCATCGGTTTTGCCCAGAACGCCGATGTCCGGAAAGTAGGTGAAACCGCTCCCGACTTTTCGCTCCCCTTTGCGACGAAAGATTCGATCGGTGAAGGAGACCTGAAGCTCTCGGGCCTCGTGGGGTCCAAGAATATCGTCCTCGCCTTCTACCCCGCCGACTGGAGCGGCGGGTGCACGAAAGAGGTTTGTGCCCTTCGTGACAATTTTTCGTCTCTTTCCGAACTCGACGCCGAGATCCTCGGCATCAGCGGGGATTACGAGTACTCCCATCACGAGTGGGCGAAGCACCACGATCTCCCCTTCAAACTTGTCTCCGACCACAAGCATGAGGTCGCCAAGGCTTATGGCAGCTATAATGAGGCGGCGGGCTACAACAAGCGCACCGTCTTCGTGATCGACAAGAAGGGAAAGATCGCCTACATCGACCTCAGCTACAGCGTCCGGGACACGCAATCGTTCGACAAGCTGAAGAAGGCTCTGAAGGATCTTCAATAGCAGATGCGTCCCGCACGATGGGCCTTCCTCTGGCTCCCCTTCTGGCTGAACCTTCATGCCCAGACGGTTGATTCGCTCCTTGTCCAGGGGGAATCGCACCTCGGACCGCTCCGCCAGCTCACCTTCGGTGGGCAGAACGCCGAAGCCTACTTCTCTTTCGACGGCAGCCGCCTCGTCTTCCAGTCGCAGCGCGACACGTTCCGATGCGACCAGATTTACACGATGAATACCGACGGGTCGAACGTCAAACTCATTTCGGGGGGCAGAGGGAGGACGACGTGCTCGTACTTTCTTCCGGACGGGGCCCATGTGCTGTTTGCCTCGACTCACCTTGCCGGAGCCGAATGCCCCCCCGCTCCCGATCGCTCCAAGGGCTATGTCTGGTCGCTCTACCCGTCGTACGATATTTTCATCGCCGACACGAACGGAGCCATCACGAAACGCCTGACGGACACCCCCGGCTACGATGCCGAGGCGGTCGTCTCCCCGCGCGGCGACAAGATCGCCTTCACATCCATCCGGAACGGAGACCTCGACATCTACACGATGAATCTGGACGGGACCGATGTGAGGCAGCTGACGCACGAGCTCGGGTACGACGGGGGCCCGTTCTTTTCGGCGGACGGGAAGCAGATCGTCTATCGAGCGTACCACCCCGAGTCTCCCAGGGAGACCGCAGATTACAAGTCGTTGCTCGCGGAGGAAAAAATCAGGCCCATCAGCCTGCAGATCTGGGTCATGGACGCCGATGGCTCCCACAAGCGCCAGCTCACGCACAACACGGCTGCCAACTTCGGCCCCTTCATGCATCCCGACGGGCGGCGGATAATTTTTTCCTCGAACATGGCCGACACCTCCCGCGTCCCGATGAACTTTGATCTCTTCATGGTCGGCAGGGACGGCTCGGGCCTCGAGAGGATCACCTACAGCAGGGCTTTCGACGGTTTCCCCATGTTCAGCCCCGACGGGAAACGGCTTGTCTTCGCCTCCGGGAGACACGCATCGGGCAGGTACGCCACCGACATCTTTATTGCGGACTGGAAGGAGTGATTCTCCGCGTCGCATTTCGGGGAGTGCTCTGCGCGTTCCTCGCCTCATGCTCGGCGCCCGCCCCGCCCGCCGGGACGTATGAGATTTCCGGAAAAATGGAGAAGACTCTGCTCGAAGGGGGATGCTGGAAGTTTGTCGGGGATGACGGCCAGCAGTATGAGCTCTTCGGCGAGAAGAGCCAGCGCCTTCTGAAGGATGGGATGAGGGCGCGGCTCGTGGTGAAAACCTCCCGCGGCGTCTCGAGCATCTGCATGGTGGGTAAGCCCGTTGACGTTATTGATATACTTGACATGAAGGAACCCCGATGAAAATCCGCTCCCTACTGATACCGCTCTCCCTCCTGGGAGGGTGCGCCCCGGCACCGCCCGTGTCCCCTGATGTCACGACGCCTGAGATTCGCGAGCACATCCGTTATCTATCCTCGGACGAGCTGGCGGGCCGGCGGACGGGCGAGGAAGGTAATCGCAAGGCCGCGCGTTACATCGCGGAGCGTTTCAAAGAGTACGGGCTGGAGCCGGCGGGGAATGACGGCTATTTTCAAAAATTCCCCTTCCTCCAGAGAATCCGGGAGGGAGAGAACAGCTTCGCGGTTTCTCTTGGAAAGGAGATTTCCTACAAACGCCCCGCCCAGTTCCTCCCCCTCACGATTTCTGCCGACACCACGATCTCCGCCCCGCTCGCCTTCGCGGGATACGGGATCTCGGTGACGACCGATTCCAACCGGTACGATGACTATGGAAAAATTGATGTCCGCGGCAAGATCGTCGTCGTTCTCCGTTACTCGCCCGAGGGGCCGGGGACCCGGCACTACCTGAACGAATCCTCCCTACTCAACAAGGCCCACGTCGCGCATGAGAAGGGTGCGGCGGGCATCATATTCCTGACAGCCCGGGGTGGAACCGAGGGGGATGCCCTTACGTCGTTCCGGCTGCCGATGTCGGCACGCGTCTCCCTGGCTGCCATCGCCCTCACGTTCGAGGAGATGGAATCTCTCATGAAATCGGCGGGGCGGGATCTGCGGGAAATCCAGTCCAGGATAGATTCGACCAGGACTCCGGACTCGTTCGATCTTCCGGGAGCCTTGGGCAGGCTCAAGACCGAAATGATCAAGGAGTATGGAAATTCGGCCAACATCGCAGGGCTCCTGCGGGGCTCCGACCCGGCTCTCGCGCGACAGACCGTTGTGATCGGGGCCCACATGGATCATCTCGGAATGGGCGGGGAAGGATCTCTTTCCCCCGACACGGTGGCCATCCATCACGGGGCGGACGATAACGCCTCCGGGACCGCGGGGCTCCTCGAGGCGGCCCAGTTCGCATCCGCTTACCGCTCGCGGTTCAAACGCAGCATTCTGTTCATCGCATTTTCCGGGGAAGAGCTCGGGCTCCTCGGCTCCGAATTTTACGTAAAAAACCCCCTGAAAGATCTCGACAGCACGGTCGCCATGCTCAACATGGACATGATCGGCCGGATGAAGGACAGCCTGCTCGTCATCGAAGGGATGGGCACCTCGCCGCAGTGGGAACAGCTTGTGCGGAAGGAAAACATCGACTCCTTGTCCGTCAGGCTGAAGCCCGACGGATTCGGCCCGAGCGACCACGCCTCCTTTTATGCGCGCAACATCCCGGTTCTATTCTTCTTCACGAATCTCCACACGGACTATCACCGGCCCTCGGATACATGGGAGAAAATAAACTACCCGGGGGAGCAGAAAGTCATCCGGTACGTCCTTCGTCTCGCCCAGGATATTTCGGATGAACCGGAGAGACCACTTTTCACGAAGGTGGTCGCGGCTTCATCGCCGGGCGGAGGCGGGGACCGTCAGGGGATCCGCGTGAGCCTCGGCGTCATTCCCGATTACGCCGCGGAGGTCGAGGGGCTGAAGATTTCAGGCGCCCGGGCGGGCAGCGCAGCGGAGAAGGCCGGGCTGCGCGCGAATGACACGATCATCAAATTCGGCGGGAAGGATGTCAGAAACATCTACGACTTCATGTATCTCCTGGAAAAATACAAACCGGGAGATCAGGTCGAGATCCTGGTGCGACGGGGAGCGGACAACGTCACGCTGTCGGCCACGCTCGAGGCAAGAAAGTAACGATTCAGGTTCCCCCCCCCGATTTCAGATCCCGGCCGGTGGGTTCGATCAGGAGAGGACCCGTGGCCACGGGGGCTCAAAGCATTTTCCTCGCAATCTCACGCAGCTCGTCCTTTCCAAGGAACTGTCTCACAAGGGGAAAAAGGATATAGTTCTCCTTATGGATATGATTGACGAAGAGCTGCACGACATCCCTGGAAATCTCGGAAAAACGCTTGATGGCGGAGAAACTGTCGGGCTTTTTCCTCAAAACCCCGACGGACTGTTCGAGACGGCGAAATCCCCTCCGGAGTTTCTCGTGATCGGCTCGCATCACCCGCGTCGGGCCCTCGACATATCGCTCGAGGACGGGAAAGAGAGCAGCTTCCTCCCTCTCATTATGGACGCTCACTTCTTCCTTGATGAATCTCAGGGCCGCGCGGATCCTGGTGAACTGGCGCGGTGAGCAGCCGTCGCTCATGACCGCCTGGGCTGCCTTGTTGAGGAGCTTCAGCTGAACGAGCGCGTCATTATGTTCCTGCATCAATTGCGCGATGGGGTCGGCAGGCCGGGCGGGCATCTACAACGGGTTTTAGTCCAGTTCGATGAGGGTCGTGTACTTCATCTTGCGGTCGGCGAGGAGGGTCTCGAGACGCTGAACGAGCAAGGCCATCTGGTCGTCCTGATCCTCGAGTTGGTCATATTCTTCCATGTTATTGAAAATAAAGACTTCGGAGAAGCTGTTCTTCCTTCCCTTCTGTTCATAGATCGCATACGACCGGCCGTTCGAGCTCGCAAAGTGCTGCTTCATTTCCTGCGTGAGGGCAAGGTATTCGTCCCTCTTATCCGGCGCGATATCATATGAAATCGTGAATATGACTTTTCCCATTGAAGACTCCTTTTATACTCCGTTCAATATACAAAAAATTCGCTTAATAACCCGCTTTTCGGATCTCCTCTTCGTTCATCCCGAAGTAATGACCCACTTCGTGGACGAGCGTGTCATAGATGGCGCTCTCGATCTCCGCATCGCTGCGGCTGCGCGCCTCGATGTTTTTCTGGTACAGCGAGATCGTATCCGGCACGACCGGGGTCATCCCGTACCATGTCCCCCGAAGAGTCAGCGGAATCCCCTGGTAAAGCCCGAGGAGGTGGTGCCGGGACTGAAGATGCAATGACCTCACGAGATCGTCAGAGGGAAAATCCTCGACGACGATCCGGACATTGTCGACCGCCGATTTGAATTGCTCGGGAAGATTGTGGAAAACCCTCTCGACGATTTCTTCAAAAACTTCCCGCTCCATCATGCTCCCTTCAGCACCAACCGCGCGATCCAGAGGGAGACGCACAGTGGGGCCAGCGCCGCGATCTGAACCAGCACGGCTTTCCCCCAGCCGTTCTGAAGAAGCGTCTTCAGGCCCGCAAACTGGAGGAGGAGCGTCCAGAGGGCGAAGAGGCCGTCAAGCCCGAGGAGTATGACATAGGAAACCGGCCGCAGGACGAGCGGCGACGGATTGGTGGTGAAAAAAAACTGACCGAACGAGAGGATCTCAACGGGCATCACGACGAGGAGGGAAATCACAACCGGCACCATGGACCAGGCGAAGAGGGCAAAACAGTTCCGGAACGTGAGGGGGGCGCGGACGATCGACGATACCGCCTGTGCCAGCGCGGCGCCGGCTAGCAGGGCCGCGATCCCGAAAAAGGGGCCCACGGCGAGGGCGGCCGCGATGATATTCAGAAGAGACTCGGCCTGATCGCCCGCCTTCACGATCCAGAAGGCAAGGAAGACGAACGCGATGCCGGAGGTGGCGGCGAGGACGTACGCGAAATTTTTATGCACCGCCAGCCCGATGGTCCGGAAAGCCCGCCGCGGGCGCTCGATGACGCCCCACGCCGTCGAGAAGAGATCGAGGTTCTCGACTTTGGCCTGCAGAAACCCGCCGCACGAGCGGCAGGTGATCGCAAGGTGGTGATTCTCGGTCCGGCAGACGGAGCAGACGATCATAGGGATTCGAACCGCGCCGTAAAATGTCTGAGCAGAGGGGCCTCGGAGACGATGCGGAGTCCGGCAAGTTGCTTGCGGCGGGAGTAGACATCCAGAACCGCCTCGACTACATAGTCGATATGGCTCTGGGTATAGACCCGCCGGGGTATCGCGAGCCGGACGAGTTCCATGGGGGCCGGCACGAATTCTCCCGTCGACGGATTCTTGCGGCCGAACATCACGCTTCCTATCTCGACCGACCGGATCCCGGCCGCGAGGTAGAGTTCACAGACGATTGCCTGTCCCGGGAAGTGATGCGGCGCGATATGGGGGGCGAAGCGCTTCGCGTCGAGATAGATCGCGTGGCCTCCCGGCGGCTCCAGGATCGGGACTCCGGCCCGGCTGAGTTTTTCGCCGAGATACTCGACGGACCGGATCCGGTAGGTAAGGTAGTTCTCATCCAAAACCTCTTCAAGGCCCTGGGCCATCGCCTCGAGATCCCGGCCGGCAAGCCCTCCGTATGTCGGAAAACCTTCGGTGACGATGAGAATATTGCGCGCCTTCGATGCCAGATCGGCGTCGTTCAGGCCGAGGAATCCCCCCATATTGACAATGGCATCTTTCTTTGCGCTCATCGTGCAACCGTCGGCGTAGGAAAACATCTCCTGGACGATCGATTTCACCGGTACCGTCCCAAAGCCCTTTTCCCGTTTCTTGATGAAAAAGGCATTCTCCGCGAACCGGCAGGCATCGAGGAAAAGCGGGATCCCGTAGCGCGAACAGAGTTCTTTCGTCTCGCGGATATTTTTCATCGAGACCGGCTGGCCTCCGCCCGCGTTGTTGGTGACCGTCACCATCACGAGCGGGATGCTTTCCCTCCCCTTTTCCCTTATGCAGCGTTCGAGCGCAGGGATGTCCATATCTCCCTTGAAATCGGCCGGCGATGCGGTCTCCCGTGCCGCCGGCGTGGGAAAGTCGAGCGCCTCAGCCCCGGAGAACTCTATGTTTGCCCGGGTCGTGTCGAAGTGAGTATTGTTGGGAAAATATTTACCTGCTCCTCCCAGAAGGGTGAAGAGAATTTTCTCGGCCGCGCGCCCCTGGTGCGTGGGGATGATAAAGTCGAAGCCGGTCAGATCCTTCGCGATCCGTTCGAAGCGGAAAAAACTCCGCGCGCCAGCGTACGATTCATCCCCCTCCATCATCCCGGCCCACTGCTTGGCGCTCATGGCCGACGTGCCGCTGTCGGTGAGGAGGTCGATCAAAACGTCTTCCGCCCGGATGAGGAACGGGTTGAACCCCGCTTCGGCGAGGATGCGGCTTCGTTCCTCGGGCGAGGTGAACCGTATCGGCTCGACGGTCTTGATCTTAAATGGCTCGATGATCGTCTTCATGTGGAGGACTGGCCAATATAGGATAAAATACCGTCTCCCGCAATGAAAAAGCGGGTTTCAGCGGAACGAGCTCGGGGAGGGAAATCAGTTACTCGGTATCGTACTGGATGACGGAGAAAACGTCGTACTTGTGTAGCCGTTTCCTGCCGCCGAGGAAGGAGAGTTCAATCAGGAAGGCGACGCCGTCGATTATTCCCCCGAGCCTCTCGACGAGTTCGCATGCGGCGAGGACCGTTCCGCCGGTGGCGATAAGATCGTCGACGACAAGAGAGCGTTCGCCGGGGCGGATGGCGTCCTTATGGATTTCCAGGGAATCGGTCCCGTACTCGAGCTGGTACGTTTGGCTAATCGTGTCGCCGGGGAGTTTTTTCGGCTTCCGGACCGGAACGAACCCCGCGCCGAGCTTGTAGGCGAGAACGCTTCCGAAAATGAATCCCCGCGATTCGACGCTCACAACCTTATCGATCGGTCTTTTCCCGCAGTGCGCGGCCAGCAGATCGATGGCAGACGAGAACGCCCGGGGTTGTTTGAGAAGTGTGGTGATGTCCCGGAACACTATCCCTTTTTTTGGAAAATCGGGGACATTCCGGATGGCAGCGCGCAGATCCTCCACTGCCATCACCATTCAAGCGGCTCCTTCTTGATGAACGATTCTATCCCCTTCCGAAAATCCTCGGTTTTCCGCGCCATGGCGTTGAGATTGACGGCGTAATCAAGGGAATCTCCCTCGTTCATTTCGTGAAGACGGGCAAAAAGATCTTTGGTGAGAGTGACCGACGAGGGGCTCGTCATCCGCGACAGTTTTTCGGCAAAGCCCAGGGCCGTTTCGCCCAGACCGTCGCTCGGGACAATCCCGGTCACAAGGCCCTTGGCCATGGCCGCCCGCGCATCGATCACGTCGCCGCTGAGGACGAATTCCCTTGCCGATCCCTCCCCCATCCTTTTTATGAGGAACGGGAGGATGACGGCGGGAAGAAACCCGAGACGGACCTCCGGGGCGCCGAGCTTTGCCTCCCGGTCGGAGGCAAGGACGAAATCGGCGGCGGCGGCGATTCCGCATCCTCCGCCGAGCGCGGGGCCGTTGACCATGGCGATGAGAGGTTTTCGGAGGGAGCTCAGAAGCCTGAGCATTTTCATGAGATTGCGGGCATCTTCAAGATTCTCCTCGTGGCTGAGCTGCGAGAATTTCTGAAGATAGGCCAGGTCCATCCCGGCGCAGAATGCCGATCCGGATCCGGTGAGCACGGCGACCCGGGAGTCGGTACTCCTGTTGATGGCCGTGAAACACTCGGTGATCTCCCGGATCATGACATCGTCCAGCGCGTTGCGGCGCTCGGGACGGTTCAGAGTGACGAGAGCCGTCCTGCCGGAGAGCGTGTAGGTGACGGAAGTCATGGGCGGGGAAGTATAGCAAACTTCCCGCCCAATCTCAAGTAGGAATCGCCCTGATGAAGGAGGTTTTCAGTATTTTTCGAGATACTGATCGACTTCCCAGGCCGAGACCTGCATGCGGTATTCGTCCCACTCCTGGTGTTTCAGCTCCCTGAATTTGTTGAACGCGAATTCCCCCAAAGCTTCGCGAACCACATCGTCCTTCTCGAGGGCCGCGACGGCTTCCATGATGTCCTTCGAGAGAACTCCGATGTTCCGCTTCTTCGCCTCGGCAGGGGTGAATTCATAGATATTCTCCTCGACGGGAGGCGGCGGCACCATTTTCTTCTGAATTCCATCGAGGCCCGCGGCAAGCATGACGGCGAAGGCGAGGTAAGGGTTCGCCGTGGGATCCGGGCACCGCAGCTCGGCCCGCACCGCCTTCTCCCTTCCGGGCGTATAGCGGGGAATCCGCATCAGCGCGGAGCGGTTCCGCTGGCCCCAGGCGATGTATACCGGGGCTTCGTAACCGACGACCAGCCTTTTGTAGGAATTGATAGTCGGATTCAATATCGCGTTCATTCCCTTGATGTGCGTCAGCTGTCCCATGATGAAGGATCTCGCCAGCTTCGAGAGATGATACTCGTCTTTGGGATCGAAGAAAAGGTTTTTGCCCGTCGAGCTGAAAAGGCTCTGGTGCACGTGCATCCCGGATCCGTTGATCCCGGCGATCGGTTTCGGCATGAAGGTGGCATGAAGGTTATTGTGGGCGGCCACGTATTTCAGCGTGTATTTCAGCGTCGACGCCTGATCGGCGATCGTGAGGGCGTCGCCGTAACGGAAATCGATCTCATGCTGGCCGACGGCGACCTCGTGGTGAAGCGCCTCGACGTCGATCCCGAAGCCGTGAAGCATCTCGGTCATCTCCTGCCGGATCTCGACGGCGAGATCCATGGTTTGATCGAAATATCCCGCGGTGTCGTGGGGAAGGGGAAGGAGAGTGTGATTCTCCTTTCGGAACAGGAAGAACTCCAGCTCGGGCCCCACGTTGTAATGGAAGCCCATCTTCCGGGCACGTTCCAGCTGCTTTTTGAGGATGTGCCGGGGGTCCCCCTCGAATGGCTTTCCGTCCGGCATGAAGACATCGCACATCACCCTGGCGACGACAGGCTGCGAGTTCCCCTTCGTCCAGGGCACGACCGCGTAGGTGGCCGTATCGAGTTCAAGGTACATGTCGCTCTCAAAGATTCTTGTGAAACCCTCGATCGAGGAGCCGTCAAACCAGAGCCCATCCTCGAGGGCTCCCTGGAGTTTGGAGACCGGGATGGTGACCCCTTTCAAAAGCCCGTTCAGGTCGGTGAACTGCAGCTGGACGAACTGCACGTTCTCCCGTTTGGCTCTGTCGAGGATTTCTTTTTTCCGGACGTCGGACTTTCCGTTCTTGCTAGGCATGGGAACTCCCGTGGTGTGTTTTGGTATTTGTGATTTTGATCGTCGTGGTTTCTTTCGATGTGGAGAGCACAAGGTGAGTCTGCGTGCCGTGGACGCCGGTCCAGGATTGGATCCTGGCGAGAAGCCGTTCCAGGCTTGCCGTATTCTCGGTGCGGATCTTCAGGAGGTGGGAGCCCACGCCGGTGATGGCGTGGCACTCGAGGATCTCGTCGATCGAATGGGCGTGCTCGACGAAGGCGTGATAATGCTTGGAGGAATCGACCGTCACCATGATGAAGGCAGTGATGTCTTTCCCCAGTTTGACATGATCAACTTTGGCGCTGTAGCCGGTGATATAGCCGTTATCTTCGAGCTTGCGGAGTCTTTCGCTGATGCTCGGTATGGAGAGCCCGACCGAGTCGGCGAGCTCGCTGCGGCGGGTGCGGCCGTTCTTCTGGAGGATGTCGAGGAGGGCAAGGTCGATATCGTCGATCGTGCCGGTCATACGAAACTTAGGGAAAAATGAGGCAAAACCTTACTTAGTAATGATATTTAGCCGAATCATTACTGAATATAAGGTTTTCTTCGGTAAGTGTCAAGCTTTTTTCTGGGGCTGTGACGCCGCGCGGCGGAGCCCCCGGATCGCCCCCCGGATGTCCTTCCCGGAAAAGATCGAATTCCCGGCCACAAGGACGCTCGCCCCCTGGGATGCTATCGCTGCCGCATTACGTTCATCCACTCCCCCGTCCACCTCCAGCTCGACGGCCGAATCGCCGCCCGACTGGCCGATCAGCTCCGCCACCCGCCCTATCTTCGAGAGAAGGGGGCGGATGAACGCCTGTCCCCCGAACCCCGGGTTCACCGTCATCACGAGGACCAGGTCCACAAAAGGCACAATCTCGCGCAGCGACGAGACCGGAGTCGACGGATTGAGCGTCACCCCCGCTTTCATGCCGAGCTCCCTGATCCTTTCCACGATCCTGTGGAGATGAGGGCAGGTCTCGACGTGAACCGTGATCCGGTCGGAGCCTGCGTCACGGAATTCCTCCAGATAGCGGTCCGGGTCCTGAACCATCATGTGCGTGTCGAGGGGAAGCTTCGTGATCGAGCGGATGGCCTTCACGACGACAGGTCCGAATGTGATGTTCGGAACGAAACGGCCGTCCATCACGTCGAGGTGGAGCCAGTCCGCGCCCCCCTCCTCGCAGAGACGGATGTCGCGCTCAAGATTTCGGAAATCGGCCGAGAGTATCGAGGGGGCGATCTTCATCTAATTGCCCGGAACATCGCTTCGCGATCCCTGAACGACGAAAAGGTCGATCGCCTGACCCGCGGCCACCATCTCCCCCACCCGGGGGTATTGATCCACAATCGTGTTGGGCAGGAGGTCGGCCGACGGCACATGGGTTATGTTCCCAACCCTCAACCCGGCAAGCACCAGCGCGGACGTAGCCTCGGCGAGAGTTTTCCCCGTCACATCCGGCACGGGGATTTTCTGCAAACTGCTCCCCTGACTGACCACAACCGAGACGTAGACGTCGCGCTTTACCTTCGTGCCGGAGGCGATTTTCTGTTCGATCACCGTGTTTGCCGGAAATTCGTCAGAATTGGCGTATTCGACACCCCCCAGTTTCAAACCCTCCTTCTCCAGCGCAAAGGTGGCGTCGCGAAGGGTTCTCCCCCTCACGTTGGGCACCACAACCTGCAGTTCGCCGCCACTTACCGTCAGGTAGATCCTCCGCCCCTTCTTGACCCTGCTCCCATCCTGGGGGTTCTGCGCAATGACGACCCCCGCCGCGTGTTCACGGTCCATCCTGACATCCCCCTTCTTTGACTCGAAGCCGAGGGAATCGAGGTAGCGGCGCGCATCGTCAAAACTCATGCCGACAACCGTGGGAACGGTAAGAATGGCCCCTTGGTTCACATACCAGGGGAAAAGCACGTTGTTGCAGATGACGAAAAGAACGGTCAGGAGCGTAAGGAGGAGGTAGATTTTCCTCGCCGTGGGCGAAGTCAGAATCGTTTTCAAACCGTGAAAATATAGGAAAATGCGGGCTGAACTTCAACTGCCATGTTTGCAATGGAGTGAAAAAAGAGTAAATTAATTTATGCCCCCCCCGGAATTCAGGCATCTTCTCAGACGCACGCTCCTCTATTACGAAATCTTCGACCATCCTCTCACGGCCGATGAGATTTTCTATCTGTTTCCCGCCAATTCCCTCTCCAGGGTGACTATGAGCTCATGGCTGGATAAACTGACCGATGAGGGACTTCTCTCGGCCGCAGACGGGTTTTTTCAGCTCAACGGGCGTCAATTCTCAAAGATCCGGGCCGAGCGACATCGCCGGGCCCGGAGACGGATGAGAATCGCCCGGTTCATGGCACATATTATCAAGAGATTCCCCTTCGTCCGGGCTGTGTTCATCTCGGGAGACCTGTCGAAGGGGGTCGCCAATCCCAGAAGCGATATCGACTACGTGATCATCACTTCCCCCGGCCGCCTCTGGATCACGAGAACCCTCTTGATGCTTTTCAAGAAACTCTTTCTTTTAAACAGCAAAAAGTACTTTTGCCTCAACTACTACATCGATACGGAATGTCTCACGCTCCAAGAGAGAAACTATTATACGGCCACGGAGATCGCCCACCTGAAGCCCCTTTTCAATATGGAGCTTTATCTCCGTTATCTGAACGCCAATAACTGGATCAAGGAGTTTTTCCCCAACTACCAGAACTGCGGGCTCAATTCATACGAGGCTAACAACCGCAAGAGTCTGCTTCAGCGTTTTTTCGAAATCCCCTTCTCAGGGCACTGGGCCGATTCTCTCGAGCGCTCGCTCATGCATATGATGATCCGGGTCTGGGCTCGCAGATATCCTCAGTATGACGCTCGGACCCGCGCCCATATCTTTCGTTCAAGCGAGCACGAATCACGCGCCTACGTGGGGAATTTCTCCCAAAAGGTTATGGCGCTTTATGATGCGAAACTTCACGAAGCGGAAGAATCGGGCGATGCTCCCCGCTTATAAGGGACCCCTCCGCTTCAGAGATCCCATGCTCCGAAGAGAAAACAAAGAAGACCGGCTCGAGGGGGAGTGTGATATTCTCTTTACGCACTCCTATTTCCTGAGGTTCGACCCGAAGGAATACGGCGCAATGATGCCCTATGCGCCGCTTGGCACCCTCTACGCCGCCGCCTACCTCCGCTCCCGCGGCCTGAAGTGTCAGCTCTTCGATAGCATGCTCGCCTCAGACCCCGGGGAAATATCCTTATACCTCGATCGCTACTCTCCTAAAATTGTTGTCATTTATGACGACGATTTCAACTATCTCACAAAGATGTGCCTCGAGAGGATGCGTGAGGCTGCATTCCGCATGACCGCGCTCGCAAAGACCCGTGGATGCACCGTGATCGTCCATGGATCTGACCCGGCCGATCATGCTGAGTCCTATATCGACCATGGCGCCGACTTTGTGGTGCTCGGTGAGGGGGAAATCACGCTCAGCGAACTGGTTTCAGCAGTTAAGGATGGATCCCACGATGTTGGGAAAATCCAGGGAATCGCCTACCGCGATAAGTCCGGGCTCGAGCGGTCGGTGAAGAGGCCTCTCCTCCATGATCTCGACACATTGCCCTTTCCGGCAAGGGATTTCATCGACTTCCGCTCGTATCGGAAGGCCTGGGAAAGACACGGATATTTTTCTACAAATATCGTCACCACACGGGGTTGCCCCTTTCATTGCAACTGGTGCGCAAAGCCTATATATGGTCAGGTTTACCACTCCCGATCCCCTGAAAACGTGATCGCAGAGATGCTGCAGATCAGGGAAAACATCAGACCGGACCACCTCTGGTTCTGCGACGATATTTTCGGGCTGAAACCCGGGTGGGTGGAGAAATTTGCGGGTTTGCTCTCCGGCGAGAAGGGAAAGATTCCCTTCAAGTGCCTCTCGCGTGCGGACCTCCTGCTCCGCGACGACACAATAAGAAATCTCGGCCGCGCCGGATGCCACACGGTCTGGATAGGAGCGGAATCGGGATCCCAAAAGATTCTTGACGCGATGGAAAAGGGGACAACTATCGAGCAGATCCGTCTCTCGGCGTCCCAGCTCCGCACAAGCGGGATCCGTGTGGGCTTTTTCCTTCAATTCGGATATCCGGGCGAAGACCGGGAGGATATCGATAAAACGCTCCGCCTGGTGAAGGAATGCAAGCCGGACGAGATCGGAATCTCGGTGTCCTATCCCCTCCCCGGAACTCCCTTTTTCGAAAAAGTAAGGTCGGAACTGGGGGAAAAACAGAACTGGGTCGACAGCCAGGATCTGCACCTGATGTTTCGGGGGACATATGTCCCGGATTTTTACCGGATGCTCCACACGGTAACGCACAAGCGATTCCGACTCTGGCAGGGGCAGGACATCTTGCGAAATCTAAGCGTCCATCCCGGGTCGATGTCCAGAAAAAATGTGCGGGATCTGCTCGCGATGGCCTATCACGCCGCCACTCTCCCGCCCCTGGAAGCGAAGCTCTCTCGGCTGCAATCCAAAGGAATTATCTGATGGATGCGCTCCTGACGCACGGCTATTTCCTTGACGAGGACGAGGCGGAGCGCCGGATCATGAAGCCCTACCCCGCGCTCGGTATTCTCTCTATCAGTGCCTACCTGAAAAAAAAGGGATTCGATGTCAAAGTGTTCGACACGACATTCCGGACAAAGCAGGATTTCGACGATTATATTGCGCTGCACCGTCCTTCCGTCGTCGGGATTTATTCGAACCTGATGACAAAACTGAACGTTTTAAGGCAGATCACCGTGTGTAAGGGACAGGGATGCTCGGTGGTTGTGGGGGGGCCTGATGTGCCCGAATATGCAGAAAAATACGTTGCCTGGGGTGCGGACGCGGCCGTGATGGGTGAGGGAGAAATGGCGATGGAGGAGCTCATCCCCGCATTCCTGGCCAAAACCTCGCTCGGCGCTATTCCAGGCATCGCTTACCGCAAAGACGATGGCTCAATCGCAAGAACCCCTCCCCGTCCGCTTATAGCGAATCTCGACGCGCTTCCCCTGCCGGACCGCGAATCGATCGATGTGAACCTGTATATCGAAACCTGGCGCCGGCATCATGGACGGGGCTCCCTGTCGCTGATCTGCGCCCGGGGATGTCCCTACACCTGCACGTGGTGCAGCAGGTCCGTCTATGGTGAGACCCACAGGCGACGTTCTCCGGAGAATGTTGTCAGCGAGATCGAAGAAATCCTGGCCCGGTACAAACCCGACATGCTCTGGTTCGCCGACGATGTTTTCACGATCAATCACCGGTGGTTTTCCGCCTTCCATGAAGAGATGAAGCGCAGGAACCTCAGGATTCCCTTCGAATGCATCACGCGCGCCGACAGGCTCACGGATGAGATTCTCGGGAAAATGGCCGAGCTGGGATCGTTCCGGATCTGGTACGGCTCAGAGAGCGGATCGCAGCGGATCCTCGATGCAATGAAGCGGCGAGTCTCCGTGGAAGAAATCCGCACTGTCACCAAGCTCGCGCGCCGTCACGGCATTCAGACGGGCCTTTTCGTCATGCTAGGATACCCGGGAGAGGAGATCGAGGACATCGAGCTCACAGTCAAGCATCTGAAGGAAACGGGCGCCGATACATTTCTGACGACCACCGCCTATCCGATCAAGGGAACTGAATATTTTTCGGAGGTGGAAGTGCGGCTCACAGGCCCCGCGGACTGGAGCGGGCATACGGACAGAGACCTGAACTATTCGGGGCGGAATACCAAGAGATTCTACTGGTACGCGAACAGGTACCTCGTCAACGAAGTTCGCCAGCACCAGCTCCGCCGCAACGGGAGAAAACATTTCGGGACCATTGCGTCGGCGCTTGTCAAGTCCAAGCTTGCGCGGCTCGGCATGGAATTCTCAAAATACTCACGGACATGAAAACTGATGCATTCGACGGCGAAGCCGTCGCCTACGATGAGGCATTCGAGGGAAGAGAAATCGCGCGCAGGATCCGCTCCGTCGTCTGGAGCGCGGCGCAGAGAAACTTTCAGGCGGGCGACCAGGTCCTGGATCTCGGCTGCGGCACCGCCACCGATGCCATCATGCTTGCCCAGCGCGGCATACGTGTGACGGCGATCGATTCCTCGGCGCGGATGATCCAGAGGGCAGGCGAAAAAATCTCTCTTCTCGACCTCGGCCACATGATCGAGCTTCGCGAGCTCACCTACGAATCGCTCGAGAATCTTGACAAAACATTCAACGGCGTCCTCTCGAACTTCGGGGCCCTTAATTGCTCGTCCGATCTGAGCCATGTTTTCACGACAATTCACTCCGTGCTGAGGCCCGGAGCCTCGATGGTGATCTGCCTCCTGAACAAATACAGTCTCTGGGAGATGGCGAGCTTTCTGTTGCGGGGCAAGTCTCCCTTCCGCCGGTGGCGGAACGAGGCCGTTCCGGTCCGGCTCCGGGAGGGTGAAGTTCAGGTGAAGTACTACTCGCTCACCGAAGTCTGCCGGATGATCGAACGCGATTTTCAGCTCCGCGCCGCCTACGGGCTGAGCATCGTCTCCCCCCCGCCGGGATCGAACTCATTCATAAGCACACATCCTGGCGTCACCGAACGCCTGCTCCAGTTCGAAGAAAAAATCCGCTCCGTTCCTCCCTGGAGGCTGCTCGGAGATCACATTCTCATCGAAGCCCGCCGCCGGGAAAGATAGTGCCGCATCTCGTCTATCTCAATTCCCGGTACGAGGCCGACGCGACCGACCCGGAAGATTTGCTTGAAAGATATCCGAGCCTCAGCGACTGGTGCGAGGCGATGACCCCGTTCGCCCGCGTCAGCGCCGTGCAGCGCTTCCGGCAGGATGCGCATTTCATCCGGCGCGGAGTCGAATACCATTTCCTGCGGGACGGCTTCTCTCCCCTCGTTTGGCACGCGGGGAGCCGTGCGCTGAAATTCGCGGCCGGCATTTCCCCCAGTTATGTGCATGCGGGGGGAATTCCGATTTTTTTCGGACATCTCCGCCGTCTCCTCCCCCCTGGCGCAGCAATTCTGTGGCAGCACCACGGCGGCGGTTTTCCGCGAAAATCGCGGTGGCTCTACCGCCGCGGCTTTTCCCACGTGGATGCGTTCATGTTCACAAGCCGGGAGCAGGCAGAGCCCTGGATGAGCCTCATCGGCGAGCGTCCGGTGCACGAAGTTCTGGAAAATTCCACACGCATGGAGCCCCTCCCTTATCCGGAATGCAGGAAGACCCTGGATCTCGGCAGCAGAAAGGTTTTTCTCTGGGTCGGCCATCTCAATGAGAATAAAGACCCGCTCACTGTTCTCGAGGGTTTTGCCCTCGCTCTGAGATCGGTGCCCGATTCGCACCTTTACATGGCCTACAGTTCTGGAGAAAACCTCGATGTCCTGCGCGGATTCGCCCGCTCTCATGAGCTCAGCGACAGAATCCATTTTCTGGGATCTCTCAGCCGTGAACGCCTTCGCATGTGGTACAGCGCCGCCGATTATTTTGTCCTGGGAAGCTCGCACGAGGGAAGCGGGTACGCTCTTATAGAATCGATCGCATGCGGAGCCATGCCGGTTGTCACCGATATCCCGCCCTTCAGACGGATCGTGCAGGATTGCGGACCGCGCTGGGCTGCGAAAAACGCTGTTTCATGCTGCGAAGCCATAGCCAGGGCTCTGAAAATCCCGGTCTCCCGCTCGGCGATAAGGGCTCACTTCGATAAAAACCTGAGCTTCGAGGCGGTGGCCTCTGCGGCATCCGAAGTTTACCGCCAGGCCCAGGGCGGGAGGCGGATGTGACTCGCGTGGCCATGCTGCTTCCGGGAGGGATAGGGAGACCGACCGGAATGCACCTCCCCGCAGTTGTCAGCCTCGTCCGTCGCCTTTCGCTGCAGGCTGAGGTGTCCGTCTATTCCTTCGTCAAGCCCGACCTTGACAGTGAGCCCTTTCACTGCGGCGAAGCGCGGGTACGCTACATCCGGGCGGAGTTTGGAGACAGGGCCCCGAAAAAGATTGTGCAATACATGCGGTCATTCTTTGAGGATCATCGTCAGAAAAAATTCGATCTCATTCACGCCTTCTGGGCATTTCCCTGCGGCTGGACCGCGGTCGTCCTCGGGAAACTGTGCGGCATTCCGGCTATTGTGAGCCTCCAGGGAGGGGAGGCAGCCGATTTGCCTCACTGTGACTACGGGGACATGCGCAAGCAGCCTTTGAAATCTCTGACGCTCTGGGCATGCCGGAAGGCCACGGCGCTCACAACCCTCACGAACTTCCAGCAGAGGGAGCTCCGGCGATTCGGGGTATCAAGGGATTCCGCGGTAATCCCGCATGGGGCCGAAAGGGATTTTTTTGCGAATGGCCGCAATCGAGAGGCTTCGGCTGTAAAATTCCTCCATGTCGGATTCTCCAACAGGGTAAAAGATCAGGGGACTCTGCTGAAGGCATTTGACCTCGTGAGGCGGAAGACTCCCGCGCGGTTGCGTATGATCGGCGGAGGTCCGCTCGACGAGGAGCTGAAAATACTTGCCCGGAGTCTGGGGCTCGGGAATGAGCTGGAGTTCCTCGGCTATGTTCCTCACTCCGAGCTGCCGCAGCATTATTCGTGGGCTGACGCCCTCCTGCACACATCTCTCTACGAAGCAGAGGGAGTGGCGGTCGCAGAAGCGGCGGCAAGCCGGGTGCTCATTTGCGGCACTGAAGTCGGCCTCATCTCGGATCTCGGGCCCGACGCGTCCGTTTCGGTCTCTCCCGGAGAGTACACGGCGCTGGCCGGGAAAATATTGAAAATCCTGGCTCAGCCGGAGGAAGCCGCACGCCTCCGCCGTAATGCGTACGGGTGGGTCTGCGCGCACGACGCAGACTGGACCGCTCATCAGTTCCGAATGCTCTACAATAGGGTTCTCGGGCTCTCCACGACCGCTAACGCGTGATGTCGACCCGATTTCTCCTCTTCCAGATCTCCGTTATGCTTCTCCTCGTCGGCATGCAGCTTTACTTCTACCGCGCCATCACCCGGACAACCCACCGTAACTCAATCCGGCTCCTCGGAGCCATCGCATTCGGGGTATTCAACCTTTCCCTCGGAGTTCTCCTCCTCATCCCCTTGCAATCGCTCCCCCGATGGGCGATCGGCGTCTGGATCATACCCCTTTATATCTGGCACTTTTCTTTCGCACTCCTGTTTCTCCTGCTGATGGCGGGAAAAGTCGTCACACTGCCATTCGTCACGGCGGGATGGATCGTCGGCCGGATGGGTCGGGGCAGCCGGTGGGTCGAATCGTCCCGCGAGCGCATCCGCGCCTACGACGCCCGCCGCCGCCTTTTCCTTCGCCGGGGCGCGATTGCGATCGCGGGCGCCGCCTTCAGCGGCTCGGCTTACGGCACGTGGCATCGGGATCAGGGGGAGATTTCATCCATCACGCTGCCGGTAAAGAATCTGGGCGAAAAATTTGACGGCTTCACCATTGCCCTCATCAGCGACATCCATTCGAGCGTGTTCATGCCGGAGGAGAGGATGCGCGAATACGCCGACGAAGTCAACCGTCTCCATGCCGATGTCATCGCAGTGACCGGGGATTTTGTCAACAGCATGGTCGACGAGGTTTATCCGTTTGCCAGGGCCTTCGGGGTGCTGGCGGCGCCGGATGGCGTGTTCGGAGTGCTGGGGAATCACGACTACTACACGCGGGACGTGGAATCGGTTGCCAGGGAGGTCAATGCGTGCGGCATCAGGCTCTTGCGGAATGACGCGGCTACGCTTAAACGGGGCGAGGATTTCTTGAATATCCTGGGGGTGAACGACGTCGGCAATTCGGACCGGGCGGCCCGCCTCTTCGACGGTGTCGTCGGAAAAACTGCCAAGGGTCCGAACCTGCTTCTCTGCCACCGACCCTACTTTTTCGAGGAGGCGGCCAGCAGGCATATCGATCTTACGCTCTCCGGTCACACGCACGGAGGGCAGATCGTGTTCGCCCGCATCGGAGGGGGAATCATTGCTCCCGCCCGCGTCGCCTCCCCGTACGTGGCGGGAAAATACTCGATCGGGTCCTCTCTCATGTACGTTTCAAGAGGGATCGGAACGGTGGGCGTGCCGATCCGGATCAACTGTCCTCCCGAGATAACAAAGATTACGCTGGTACGGGGATAGGCTCAATCGGGAGCGCACCCGCCCGGGATCGCATTCATCGTTTCATGAGGCGGATCGGGCGGGGCCTTCCTGAGAAGAAAATCGCTTTCCATGCAAAGGATTTCGACAGCCGCTTATTTTCTTTTCACCCTCGCAATGCTCATGTACGCCTGGAAGAATCCGTACTATAACTGGGATCTTCTCGCGTACACCGCGGCCTCTTACTCGGTCGAAGAGCACGATCCCGCGGCTCTCCATGCAAAATCTTACGAGACGGTCAGGAAAGAGATTCCGGACTCGAACTATCGCTTGCTGGTATCGGCAGAAAACCCCTACCGGAGAGAGACAGCCTCGAACCCGATGTTCTTCATCGGTCAGATACCCCTCTACAGGATCCGGCCTCTCTATGTTGCCGTCATCTACGGTCTCGGCAAACTGGGGATTTCCGCAGTCGAAGCAACGCGCGCCATATCGATCGTCTCCGCTGCGGTCATCATCCTCCTTGTGGGCGCGTGGGTTGCCCGGCAGGGACCTGCCGGAAGTGTCGCGGGGTGCCTCACACTGGTCGCGGCCGGGGTTTTCGAGGGTGCCCGATTGTCGACTCCGGACGCACTCTCTGCGGCGATCGTCCTTGCGGCCTTCTACCTTCTCGTGAAAGGGTTCTCCAAAGCATCGCGGGCACTTCTCCTTGTTTCGCTTCTCACCCGGCCGGATAACCTCCTTCTGCTTGCCATCTGGTCAACATATGCCTGCTTCATCACGCGGGGTTTCTCGATTTCACGCGCGGAATACTTCTTCCTGCTCGGAACGGGAACGGCTGTCTACCTCGCCATAACCTATTTTTTCGGTACACTTAGCTTGAAAACCGTTCTGCCGCTTCCTGGGATCGACGCCGTTGCGAGTCCGGCGATTTTTCTGAAAAACTATTGTTACGCCTTGGGCAGGGGCCTGTGGGGAGCTCTTGTCAACGAGAGTTCGCTTCTGCTATTCCTGATCCTGGGGTTGCTGGGCGGGACCGCGGCCGGTTGGGGAAGATCGGCCGGGCTACGGCTGGGGAGCATCGCTCTGAGCACCGTTATTCTGCACTTCCTGCTCTTCCCTGCCGCGGCGAATCGCTTCTATATCGCCCCCTATACACTGATCGGGATGGTATTTTTCAGAACGTTTTGGGAAAAAGCTCCGGAAAGGGAGTTTGGGTTTTGATCAGCAGGTGAAATTTCAGTACTTTCAATCATGATCCTGCTCATCAATCCACGGAGCGCACGGAACAACCATCGTGCGCCTCTCTCTCTCCTTTCGGTGGCTTCGGGTCTGGAGGGAAGAATTCCCTATAGAATCTTTGATGAGAATCTGGACGATTTCCGCACGCTCCCGGCGCTCGTCGAGCTGCACGGCATACGCTATGCGGGATTGACGGTGATGCCCGGACCTCAGCTCACGAATGCAATAAAAATATCACGATTCCTGCGCAAGAAGTTTCCGGAAATAAAAATCATCTGGGGCGGGAGTTTCCCATCCGTGTACCTGGAGACAGTGATCGAATCCCCGCTGGTCGATTTCGTCGTCTGGTCCCAGGGGGAATGCGCCCTGCCCGAACTCATCGGGGTCTTAGAAGGCGGAGGAGCGCCGCGAAAGGTCAAAGGCATTTCATGGAAATCTCGCCACGGTCCTGTGAAGAACGAAGCGCGGGAATGGGTGCATCCCGACGCACTGCCGCCCCTCCCCTACCGGAGCGTGCCGATGAAGCGCTATCTGCAGCGAACCTACCTCGGTGAGCGGACGACCGGATACGTGTCGAGCCTCGGCTGTCCCTTCTTCTGCGGCTTTTGCAGCGTCGTCCCAATGTTCGGCGGGAAATGGCTCGCCCAGAGCCCCGAACGGCTTATCGGCGAACTGCTCCGGCTCAGGAATGATTATGGGGTCGATTCGATTGAATTCTTCGACGACAATTTTTTTGTCTCTGAGAAGCGCACGGCGGAGATCTGCGATCGTCTGAAATCGATGAAAATGTCCTGGTGGGCGGAAGGAAGAATCGATACGCTCTTGAAATACTCGGATGCGACTCTCGGCGCGATGCACGAGGCGGGGTGCCGCATGATTTTCTCGGGAGCCGAGACCGGTTCCGACGAGGTTTTGAACCTGATGAACAAGGGGGGAACCCAGTCCGGAGACTCGATCCGGAGTTTCGCCCGCCGCATGAAGGACTATTCCATCATCCCGGAACTCTCCTTCATCCTCGGGAATCCGGGGGACAACATCGGCCAAAAAATCGACGAGGATATTGGCTTCATCAGGTCGATCAAGCAGATCAATCCGGAGAGCGAAATCGTCTTTCACACCTACTCCCCGGTGTTGCTGCCCGGAGCGAAGATTTACGAAGAGGCCAGGAGATTCGGGTTCGAATTTCCGCAAAAACTTGAAGACTGGGCCGATCCGCGATGGGAAGACAACGGAGCGCGCAAATCCTCCTTTACACCATGGCTGAAGCCGAGGCACCGCCGTAAGATCCGGAACTTTGAGATCGTCCTGAGCGCGTACGCTCCGAGCGTGGCCGATGTTAAAATTACCCCGTGGAGGCGCAGGATACTGAAATTCCTGGGCGGGTGGCGATACAGGCTCCAAATGTATTTCAGCCCGTACGAGATCCGTCTTGTTCTCTATAAAATATTCAAGTACCGCCAGCCCCAGATCGAAGGGGCGGAGCAATACCCCGCATGAAAAAGACGATCATACTCTATAATCCGATGGCGCCCTATTACACGATGCCACTGCAGTACCTTGCGCTGGCGTCGGTGATCGACAGAGAGGCGTATGAGGTCGCTATCATCGACGCCCGGATTGAGAAGAGCGTCGCCGCGGCCCACGCAAAGGTGAAGGAGCTCCTCCCTTCCGCCTGCTGCCTTGGCGTCTCGGTGATCACCGGGACCCCCATCAGGGACGCAGTGTCCGTATCGGCAATGGCGAAGAGTTTTTCCCCCAAAGTTCCCGTCGTCTGGGGGGGCTGGCATCCCTCGATATTCCCCGAGCAATGCATGCGGGAGGGTTTTGCGGACTACTGCGTCTTCGGGCAGGGGGAGGCGACCTTCAAGGAGCTCCTCGAAAGCTTTGACAGTAATACCGGATACGAGAAGATCGCCGGGCTCGCCTACCTGCGGAACGGGGTCTTTCAAGAGAATGCGGAACGGAAATTCATCGACATCAATGAATTCCCCCGGTATGATTACAGCCTCATCCCGCTAGAGACGTATTTCAGGCTCAAGGGGAGGCGTCAGATAGACTTCTATTCATCTCAGGGATGCCCATACCGCTGTGCGTTTTGCGCCGACCCCTACGTCTACAGCCGGCGATGGTCGGGACTCAAAAGCCCGCGCATGCTCTCCGATGTTTTCGATCTGGTCTCCCGCTACCGGCTCAGCGATGTGCTCTTTCAGGATGAGAATTTTTTTGCAAACCGGCGCCGGGTGCTGGAGTTCTGCGAGGGCATCAACGCGAAAGGACTGACGTTCAGCTGGGCCGCCACGTCGAGAGCTGATCAGATCGCGCCCCTTGATGACGGTTTCCTGAGCGAGATCTCCGCCTCGAATCTCCGCAAGGTCATGATAGGGGCCGAATCGGGGTCACAGGAGATGCTCGATCTGATGAAAAAGGACACGCTCGCCGAGGAATCGATCATCTCCGCCGAAAAGCTGGCCCGCCACGGAATCGGCGCCGCGTTCGGCTTCATCGTCGGATTTCCCGAGGAGAATTTCTCGAACACCCTCAAAACCCTCGAGGCCATCAAGGAGATCAAACGGATCAATCCTGACTTCGAGTTCAACATATTCTTTTTCACGCCCTATCCCGGAACCGACCTCTTCGACTACATCGTCCGGAAAGGGTACCGCGTCCCCTCAAACCTCTCGGAATGGAGCGATATCGATTTCATCCTGTATGCGGGATACTGGGTGAACGACCGGGAGAGGAGGTTCGTCGAAAATTTCAAGTTTTATGCGAAGCTCGCAACTGAGCGCGGAGGCTGGCGGAGGCCTCTGCGATACCTTGCCGGTGCCCGGATGAAGAATGATTTTTACAGAATCCCGGTCGAAAAAGAGGTGATCAACTTCGTCCGCTACAAAATACTCAACCGGACAAGCTGGTGAATCAGGAATACTCCCTTCCCCCGGCCACGGCTTATGATCTCTGGGCGCCGTCCTACGAGACGGACAACCCCCTCCTGCTGATGGAAAGGGAGCTCCTTGCCCCTCACATCGCGTCCCTCGATTTCCGGGGGAAAACAGTGGCCGATTTCGGCTGCGGGACCGGCAGGTACGCCGATGTCTGCTCCGGCGCAGAATTCTCGATGGGAGTCGATATTTCGCCAAAGATGCTGAAACAGGCCGCGTCGCGCCGGACCAAACGACACGATCTTCTCATCAATGCCCGCCTCGAGTCACTGCCTTTCAGGACATCGGTGTTCGACCTAGGGATCTGCGTGCTTGTCCTCGGCTATCTCCCGCAGCTTGACCAGGGAATCCTGGAGATGTCGAGGACCCTCAGGCAGGGCGGTAGAGTTTTTATAGCCGATCTCCACCCGCAGCGTTCCGACTGGAAGCGGACTTTTGCCCTCCCGGGGATAGCGGGAAAGTCACTGGAAATCCAACATTATCGGCACTCTCCGGAAGAATACCGCAGCGCGTTCAGCCGGAACGGATTCATGGTGGAGTTTTCAGACGAGCCCCCAATCGGACCCGCCGTGGAGCACGTCTTCGAGACATTCGGAAAGAAGCAAGAATACCGCCGGAGCATGGGCACGCCTCTCCTCCTCACATTTATCCTTCGGAAGATTTGAGCCGGTTCATCCTCAGGAACGCCCTGATCCATGAAGACGGGACGTTCGTAACCCGAGATCTCGACGTAACGGGAGGGCGGATAGAGTCAGTCGCCCCAAAAATCTCTTCCCCCAGGGGGGTCCGGTCTATGAATCTCGAAGGCTTCGTTGTCCTTCTCGGCCTGATCAATGTTCATGCTCACCTTCAGTTCGATCTCTTTCCTGCAATAGGCTACCCGCCTTACACTAACTATGTTGAATGGACACATGATGTCAGAAGCCGATGCCGCGAGGTCATCGACCAGGTTTTAACGGTTCCCCTCAAGACCCGCCTCCTCTGGGGTGCCTACAAGAATATCCTTTCAGGGGTCACCACCGTTGTCCATCATGACGCCTATTTCCGTCATTTTTATGCGAATTATCCCGTAGAAGTATTCAAAGAATTTCAATGGATCCATTCGCTCGCCCTTGACCGGGATTTGAGGAAAAAGCTTTCGAAAAAATCAAAAAAACCCGTTATGATTCACCTCGCCGAAGGGACTGACACTCTGGCGAGTACCGAGATGACGCAACTTCGCGATCTTGGCGGCCTCACCGACCGGACCATTGTGGTTCACGGATTCGGGTTGACACAGGATGATATAAACCTGCTTAAGACCAATGGTCGAGGGTTGATATGGTGTCCCGGTTCAGGTGCCTACCTCTATGGCGGCATCTCCCCGATCGACAACCTCCGCGTGGCTCTCGGAACCGATTCCTCAATCAGCTCGGGTGGAACCTTGTTATCAGAAATGAGGAAAGCCCGAAAACTCAAACGGTTGAGCCCGGAAAAACTGTTTGCCATGGTAACATCGATCCCGGCAGCGATGCTTGACATGGAGAGAGGAACAGTCAAGCCGGGAGCACCGGCAGATTTACTGGTCTACAGGGCAGATGGAAGTCCGCTCGAAACCCTCCTGAACATGGCTCCGGGAGGGTTCAGCGCGCTTTTCAGACGGGGAAAGATTGTGGCGGCAGACCCGGAATTCGACAGGGCGGAGCACCTCGTGAGAGTAAGCATCGAAGGACGCGAGAAACTCCTTCCCGCAGATTTTATTTCGATGGTAAAAGTCGTTCGGAATACATATCCCGCCTTTTCCTGGAGGACGCTGGGGGTCACGCAGGTGGAATACTGAACATTCTGGCCGGAGCGAATTCCCCCAAAACCGGTTTGATTCTCAGGCAGGCGTTTTCTATATTCATTTTTTTGCCGCCGACATTTTGCAAAAATTGAAAAGACTCGTCGCAGCCGCACAGAAAGCCAAGCGGTATTCCCATTCACCCTTCTCTCAATTCCGTGTGGGAGCCGCGCTCCTTACCGCGTCAGGTAAGATTATCACCGGCACGAACATCGAAAACAGCTCATTCAGCCTCACGATATGCGCAGAGCGCACTGCCCTTTTCAAGGCTGTATCCGGCGGTTTCCGGCATTTCAGGGCCATCGCTATCACCTCCGACATGCCGACCTTCATTCCCCCGTGCGGGGCCTGCCGCCAGGTGATCATGGACCTTGCCGGCAACATCGATGTGATTCTTGCTGACGTAAACGGCAGGACAAAGAAAATGAAAATGAACGATCTTCTCCCCCTCCCCTTCAGTGGAGATCTTCTCAGATGGATGTTGTAACCCTACATAATACTGTACGCGATACCGGGTGGATTGAAGTAATTTTTGGATGCATGTTCAGCGGCAAGACCGAGGAACTCATTCGCCGGCTCCGCCGGGCGCAGATCGCCAGGCAAAAGGTGACCATATTCAAGCCCCGCATCGATAACCGGTACAGCTCACACCAGATCGTCTCCCACAGCGAACAGGCTCTTTCGTCCATCGTCGTCGACAAGCCTCAGGAAATCCTTGAGTTATCCGAAGACGCTCAGGTAATAGGTATCGATGAGGGTCAGTTTTTCACGCCCGACCTCGTCGATATATGCGAGCATCTCGCCAACCGCGGCAAGAGGGTCATCGTCGCGGGGCTCGACCAGGATTACAGGGGTAAACCCTTTCAACCGATCCCCCAGCTTCTTTCAGTGGCGGAGTACATCACAAAAACTCTTGCGATCTGCATGGTCTGTGGCAATCCGGCCGACAGGACTCAACGGATCACGGGCCAGCACGAACTGGTTGTGGTGGGAGCACAAAACATCTACGAGGCCCGATGCCGCAAATGTTTCAACCCCCCGACGGACTGACATGAGCAAACTGATTCCTCTCCTGCTCGCCCTGACTGTTTGGAGCGGGTGCACAAAAAAAGCGGACGCCCCGGCAGGCCTCCGGGTCGGGCTGGTTTTCGACGTTGGCGGGCGGGGAGATAAATCGTTCAATGATGGGGCATATCGCGGGCTTGAACGGGCCAAAAAGGAGCTCGGCGTGGATTTTGAATATATCGAACCCGGACCCGGGGCCGATAGAGAGGCTGCGCTGCGGCAATTGGCAAGCCGCAGCGAGCTTGCCGTCATTTTTGGCATCGGGTTCATCTTCACCGACGACATCACAAAAATCTCACAGGAATTTCCGGGGAAAAAATTCGCCTGCGTTGACTATACGGTCAATCCGAACAAGCAGATCCCTCAGAATCTCGAGGCTCTGGAATTCAAGGAGGAAGAGGGCTCCTTCCTGGTGGGCGCCCTGGCAGCAATGATGACAAAGTCGGGGACGATCGGCTTTGTCGGGGGAATGCAGTCACCCCTCATCAAAAAATTTGAGGTGGGATACCTGGCGGGGGCAAACTATGTGAACCCGGGATGCAAGGTTCTCATCGGTTACGCCGGAGTGACCGGCGAAGCGTTCAAAAATCCGGGCAAGGGGGAAGAGCTCGCCCTCGGGCAGTACGACCGGGGGGCGGACATCATCTATCACGCCTCGGGGGTAACCGGGCTGGGAGTCATGGAGGCCGCTCGCCAGAGAAAGAAGCTTGTCATCGGCGTCGATTCGGATCAGTACCACGAGGCGCCGGGCTTCATCCTTACCAGCATGACCAAGGTCGTCGATAACTCAATCTTTGAGACGATCCGGGCGGTCAAGGAAGGACATTTTCAGGGAGGCACAGTCGACCGCTTCGACCTGAAGTCGAAGGGCGTCGACTATGTTTATGACGATAACAATAAAACGCTGATCCCGGACAGCATCCATACCCGGGTGGAAGAGATCCGGTCGAAGATCATCGGCGGCGAGATCGTCGTTTCTGCGCAATAGCCGGCCATGCTCGCGGTCCTGATGCAGCAGATCACCAAGCGCTTTGGCGCGGTGACTGCGAACGACCAGGTTGATCTGCGTGTAGAGGAGGGGGAGATCCATGCGCTCATCGGGGAAAATGGAGCCGGGAAGTCCACCCTCATGCATATCCTCTACGGTTTCCACACCCCGGACAGCGGAGTCATCGCAATCAACGGGCGCACCCTTGACATCCGCAAGCCCTCCGACGCCAACTCTCTGGGAATCGGGATGGTCCATCAGCACTTCATGCTCATCCCCCCCCCCACCGTCGCCGATAATGTCATCCTGGGGAGAGAACCGGGTAAACGCTTTGGCCTTTTGAACATCCGCCATGTGAGGGAGGCCGTGGAGAATCTGCCGGCCGATCTCGGGGTCGACCCTGACGCCCGGATCGATTCGCTCTCGGTGGCCGCGCAGCAGAAGGTGGAGATCCTCAAGCTGCTCTACAGGAATGCGGGGATATTGATCCTCGACGAGCCCACTCCCGTCCTCACGCCCCAGGAGATCGACGAGCTCTTCGCGACCCTGCGGGAGCTCAAACGCCGGGGGAAAACGATCATCCTCATCTCGCACAAGCTGTCCGAGGTCATGGAAATCAGCGACAGCGTCACGGTCATGCGGGGGGGCAAGGTTGTTGCATCCGTCCCCACCCACTCAACGACACAGGCCGAACTGGCGCAGCTCATGGTGGGGATGGATATCCCCGCGCGAACCCAGTCATCCCCCCGTTCCTCCGAGGGTCCGGGCCTCGTGCTCTATGTCGTCAGCGCGCTGAATGACCGTGGAGTGACGGCCCTTCGCGATCTTTCACTCACTGTGTCGAGGGGCGAAATCCTCGGCATCGCAGCCGTTGAAGGGAATGGGCAGTCGGAGCTTGTGCAGGTCATCGCGGGGCTGCGGAGGCCGTCCTCGGGGCAAATCACCATCAACGGCGAGGAGGCATCCCGGCAAAAAATCGCGCACATTCCAGAAGACCGTACCCGACGGGGGATCGCCGGCGACATGACGATATATGAAAACCTCATCCTCGGCCGGCAGCGGGAAGAAACTTTCAGCGCCCGTTTCCGGCTTCGCACGGGAGCCATCCGCGACCATGCCCGCTCGATCATCCGCAGATTCGACATCCGGCCCCCGGAGATAAGCCAGCGCGCCCGGAATCTCTCGGGGGGAAACCAGCAGAAAGTCGTTGTCGGCCGCGAACTGTCGAAAGACGCGCCGGTCATCGTGGCGAGCCAGCCGACACGGGGGCTCGATATCGGCGCCATGCACTTCGTCCACGGCGCTCTCAGGGAGGAGCGGGACAAGGGCAAGGCCATACTCCTCGTCTCCTCCGACCTTGACGAGCTTCTGAGTCTTTCGGACCGCATCGCCGTCATGTACGGCGGCGAGATTGTCTTCGTGACCGATGCACGATCGACGACGCCGCGTGAGCTCGGAGGTTACATGGTTCAGGGGAAACCCTCATGAGACGCATCATGACCTCCGTCCTGGGCACGGCGGGCGCCCTGATCGTCTCCTTTCTCATCGGCACGCTTTTCATCCTGCTGGTCGGGAGAAATCCCTTCGAAGTCTTCGAGAGATTTTTTTCCGGAACGCTGGGGAGCACCTACGGAATAGGGCAGGTCCTGTTCAAAGCGACCCCCCTGATGTTCACAGGGCTTTCCGCAGCGATTTGTTTCAGGGCCGGGCTCTTCAACATCGGCGCCGAGGGTCAGTTGACAATCGGCGCGTTCATGACTGCCATCGCCGGAGCCGCCCTCGATCAGTTACCGGGACCTATCTTGACGCCTCTCTGCATACTGGCCGGAGCGGCCGGGGGGGCATTGTGGGGTGTCATTCCCGGCGTTCTGAAGGCGCGATTCGGTTCGCATGAAGTGATCAATACGATCATGATGAACTTCATCGCCGCGGGCGTCGTCAGCTATTTTACGATAAACGTCTTTGCCGTCCCCGCCACGGTTCACACTCCCGAAATCGGGCACGGGGCCACGCTCATGCGGCTCGAATCGTTATACACGCCCTTCCAGGGCTCTCCGGTCAACCTGAGCTTCATTCTCGCCATAATCTGCTGCGTCGCAGCCCATTACGTCATCACAAGCACGCGCTGGGGTTACGAGATCCGGCTCATCGGAATGAGCCCGCCGGCGGCCGAATACGGGAGAATAAACATCAGGCGAAACGTCACCCTGGCCTTTGCCGCTGCGGGAGCATGCGCCGGCCTTGTCGGCAGCAATTTCGTCATGGGGTACAAGCATTACTTCGAGCTTGGATTTTCCGATGGAATCGGCTTTATCGGCATCGCCGTCGCGCTCCTTGCCCGGAATAACTCGCTGGCGATCATCCTTACCTCACTTTTTTTCGGGATGCTCGAGTTCGGCAGCCTCTCGATAAACACCCTGGTCCCGAAGGAGCTGTCCAACATACTTCAGGCTATCGTCATTCTCCTCATGATTTCGATGTCCCGGCTGATCAGCCTCTGGGTGCGCCGGAGGGTCCATGCTTGAATCAATTGTCAGCCTGGCCTTTCTGTCCCAAACACTGAGAATCTCAGTTCCCTATGCCCTCCCGGCTCTGGGAGCAACATTCAGCGAAAGGGGCGGTGTGGTCAATATCGCCCTCGAGGGGATTCTCCTTATCTCCGCCTTCGCCACGACGCTCGGTGTGTTTTTTACAGGAAGCATCATCATCGGCATATTCTGCGGGGTCCTCGCAGGCTCGGCGACAGCCCTTCTTCACAGCCTCATCACCGTCACACTGAAGGCCGACCAGATCGTGAGCGGTATCGGAATAAATTTATTTGCAATCGGTATAACCAAGTTCTCGTGCCAGATAGTCTTCAACAGTTCAAGCAATTCATCAAGGATCGCCGGGCTGGAAGAATGGCCAAGCCTCTCCTCCCTCCCCTTTCTCGACAACCCGTTCGTCATCGCCACGGCCATCCTCCTCGCCGCCTCGCATGTTGTCCTCTACCATACGGTGTTCGGCCTCCGTCTCCGGTCAGTCGGAGAAAACCCCGAAGCTGCAGAAACACTCGGTATTGACGTCAGCAAGATGAGGCATGCCGGGGTTCTCATCAGCGGCGCCCTTGGCGGAGTCGGCGGTGCCTGGCTTGCGTTGAATCAGCACAGTTTTACCGACGGGATGTCGGCGGGAAGGGGTTTTATCGCTCTCGCCGCAATGATCATCGGGAAGTGGACCCCGGCGGGAGCGGTTGCAGCGTGCGTCCTCTTTGGTTTCGCGGAAAGTCTCTCAATACTCTTGCAGAACTACTCCCATGCTATCCAGTTTATTCAATTAATCCCGTATGTTCTTACGATGATTGTGCTTGCCGGGTTCATTGGAAGGGCTGTACCACCGGCGGCCGACGGGATTCCTTATGAAAAAACGCGTGAGTAACCAGAGGACTGGTAGAGCGACTGAACGGGATCAATGGGTGAGGGAATCGACCGAAACTCTTAAGGGTTTCAGCGCGTCCAAGCTTGGGCTGGTCCTCGGTTCGGGGCTGGGAGATTTTGCATCCCGCGTTGCCCACCCCGCGTTTATTGAAACCTCCGAGATCCCCCATTTCCCCGTCTCGACGGTACCGGGTCACAGAGGTCGCATGGTATTCGGGAAAATCGGCGGCACCAGGATCTGCGTGCTCCAGGGTCGGGTCCATTTCTACGAGTCCGGAGAATTGGAGCAGGTTCTCTACCCGATCCGGCTGTTCGCCCGTCTCGGAATCCGGACGTTGATAGTGACAAATGCTGCGGGAGGAGTTAACCCGGGATTCAGTCCCGGCGATCTGATGATGATAACCGACCAAATCAACCTCACATTTGAGAAACCGGTGGAAGCGGCCCGGGTGCGGCACCGAGAGACTTTCGACCGCGGGCTGAGAGAGGTAATCCGGGACGTGGCCGGGACGAAGGGAATTCCCCTTCGGTCCGGGGTCTATTGCGGCGTGAAGGGCCCCTCGTATGAGACTGCCGCCGAGATCCGTATGGTCCGCAGGCTCGGCGCCGACGCCGTCGGAATGTCGACCGTCAATGAGGTTTCCCTCGCAACGTCGCTCGGGATGCGTGTAGCCGGGATTTCCTGCATAACAAACCTTTCGACAGGAATCAGCGGCGAAAAGCTTTCACACGCTGAAGTGACGGATGTGGCTGCCGGGGTGAGGCAGAAATTCGGAGAGCTGCTCGGCGGAGTTATCCGGGAACTGGGCTAGACTACTTCGACTTCTGAATCGTCATCACGTATTCACGAAGAGCGCGGATCTGTTCCCGCGCATCTCCCTTGAACTCCGGCGAGTAGGGAGAAGGCTCTTTCAGATCGGGGAAGAATTGCGGCATCTTCGTCCCCGGCTGAATCAATTCCGGGTTTGCTACCCAGTCATCGATCCATTCGGGCTTCAGCCTCCCTTTCGCCAGCGCAAGATTCGGAGCCAAGTCGGCAGGGGTCTTCCCTTCGGGGATTCTTCCCGTGTAGTGGCAGCTCAGGCATTGCAGATCCTGAAACAGTTTCTTCCCCACGGCCGCATAGGCCGGGTCGGGCTGGTAGGCAGAATAATCCTTCAGCTCGATTTCCTTCTTGTGTAGAGCCAGGAAATACCTTGCCACCGTCGTGATCTCATCGTCCGTGAGGCTGAACGTCGGCATCCTGATCGTCAGCCATGGTCGGATCGAGACCGGGCCTTTGAGAAAATCATGGAGCCACGGCTCCTGAACCTTGTCACCCTCCGGGTAGAGATAGGGAGGCGCAAACGCTTCATCCTCCAGCGTGGCCTTGATGTATCCCCCCTGTTCCTCGATCAGGTGGCATTGGATGCAGTTATAATACTGGGTCAGCCGGCGCCCGGCCTCCACCGTTTGGAGGTTTTTGTCGAACGGCCGGTGATACTGCTCTTCCGGACCTTCCTTCGTCAGACCCCGCAGCAGCGTCCTGAGGATGATGATCTCGCTGTCGGCAAGGGCGAACACGGGCATCTTCGAGACAATCCTCTCGGTCGCATACTGCCGCGAGTCCCTGAGTTTCCCCACGATCCAATCATCCCAGGTGTGGGGCACCTTCGTATCGCCGAAGTCAATCTCGTCGACGCGCTTCCGCCCGATGTTCGAGAGGGCGACGCTCACCCGTGATTCCTTCTCCATGCCCCGGATCGTGTGGCAGCCTCCGCACCCATACTCGCGTATCAGCTTATCCCCCCTTTTGATCTTATCCGCATCATTGAATGACAGGTTGACCTGCTCGAATCGCCGGTCGTCGCGCAGCGTCATCAGGTAGGCGACGATATCCCGCGCCTCCTGATCCGAGAGCCTGAGGCTGGGCATACGCGTGGTCGGCCTGAATTTTTTCGGGTTCTTTATCCATTCGAAGGCCCAGTCTGGGTCCAGTTTGCTCCCGGCGCGCGTGAGTTCGGGGGCGATATCGAAACTCACTCCCCGGGCCGCCCGCATCCGTGTGTCGTCGCCGATCACATGGCAACCCTTGCACCCTATGCTGTCCACAAGGAGCCTGCCGTGATCTGCGTTCCCTCCCTGTCCGGTACTGGGCGCCTTGGAAGATTGGGCCGAGATGTTCCAGAGGTATGCACCGATCGCTTCAGCCTGGTCGTTCGTCAGCCTGAAGTTCGGCATCCGGGTGTGCTGATTATAATCTTTCGGATTCCGGATCCACCGGAAGAGCCATTCCGGAGTGGTCTTGGCGGCCATGTTGTTTATCTCCGGACCTATCTTCGCCACCTCAAGAAAACCCTTGATCTCATGGCATCCGAAGCATCCCGATTCGGCAAGCATTTTCTTCGCCTTGTTTAGCCGTCCGCCGTACTTAAGTTATTTCTGATCCGTTTGGCATCCATTGCAGGAGGCGTATGATTTCTCGCCC
>JACXTT010001058.1_pt1 | contig 46900 bp, 43 predicted proteins | sample 9270951 | NCBI WGS metagenome assembly JACXTT01 (sample SAMN15532306, study PRJNA645909) | rock metagenome | isolation source: weathered quartz diorite | place: Puerto Rico | collected 2017-06-21 | reverse complement strand
GGCGGCGGCCACCGCCGTCAGGACGAACGCGGCGGCGGCCGCGGAGGCGCACGCGAGCCCGGCGCGGCGCGATGGGCGGGCGGCCAGAAGCCGCTCCAGACCGTACCCCGCGAGCAAGGCGACCGCGCCGACCGTGATGAGCGCGAAGCGCTCGGGATAGCGGATCTGTCGGACCGGAGCGACGGAGTGGAACAGGACCCGATACAGGAAGCTGTCGCGCCCCAGCGCCAGCCAGAGGCCGAGGGCTCCGGCAATCGCCAGGAGGCGGCGCCGGGCCCGGTCGCCGCCTCGATGCCACGCCCCGATGGCGGCCAGAAGACACGGGATCACGCCCATATAGAACGACAACAGCAGGGGGTAGCCGCCCTCAAACAGGAAGCCGCCCCACCAGGATGCGGGCGACAGATGCGTCGGATCACCGAACAGCCGGGGCACGACCGCTTCGAGGAGCCGGGCAGGCCGGAGCGACCACTTGAGCCCCTCGGCGTCCCCGAATCCCGCGCCGCGCTCCGAGAGAGGCAGGAGCGAGCGCGCCGGCAGGATCTGTACGGCGGCCAGGAGCACCGCCAGGCCGAGGACGGCGCCAAGACCCACCAGGGCCGCGCGGCGAGGCGCCGGGCGATCGGGCGCGGCGGCGGTCGTTCCGAGGGCCAGCCCCAGGAGCACGAACGCTGCCAAGGACGCGGGTTCCGCTGCCACCAGCACGACCGCCACGCAGCCGGAGGCCGGCGCCAGGAGCCAACGTCGGCCCGGCTGCAGGCCGCGCACGAACAGCCACAGGCCGATGGGGACCCAGGCGGCGGCGGACAGGATGTTCTGCAGGCTGGCGAGCGATGCCATCGGGCCGGACAGGGACAGGACCGCGGCGACCAGACAGGCCGCCTCCCGTCGCAGACCCAGGGCGCCAGCCAGCAGGTACCCGCCCAACGCCAGGAGAGCGAACTGCAGGACGATGGCAGCGGCGAACGCAGCGCGGTACGGCAGGACGAAGAACAGCAGGGTGATCGGGTGCAGCACCAGGGCGTCGGGGTTCGCCAGAAGAGGCGTTCCGCCTCCGTGGTAGGGATCCCACAGGGGAAGACGCCCTTGGCGCAGGCTGTCGGTGACGTAGGCGCGCAGCGGCGCGTGGTTCTGCGACACGTCGCGCAGGTAGAACTGACGCCCGAGGATCGGACCGTGGAACGCCGCCAGGAGCAGGAGGCCGAGAAGGAGCCCGGGCGCCGCCGCCCGCGGGCGCGCCCCGACCCGGTCCCACCCCGTCTCGTGGTGTGCCGCCACGCGCCGTCCCCGATCGAAGGGGCCTAGCCTACGTTCGCCTGGGGCTCTTTCCGCCCGTCCAGCAGATGGTATTTCTTGGCGAAGTAGCGGAAGGACCGGAAGCTCATGCCGAGAATCTCGGCCGCGCGGGTCTGGACGTTCTGGGCGCGCCGCAGGGCCTCCTCCATGTAGTGCTCGCGCAGACGCTCGAGCTGGAGCTCAAGATCGATCCCGCCGTCTGAAAGGACGATCGGGAACTCCTGCGCGGGACGGCCGCCGCTGCGGACCTCCCGGGACAGGCTGTCGACGGTGATCGCGTCCGAGGTCTCGAGCGCCACGGCGCGCTCGACGACGTTCTCCAGCTCGCGCACGTTCCCCGGCCAGTCGTGCTCGAGAAGACGCTGCAGGGCGTCCTCGCTGATGCGCGTGATCTTCTTGCCCATGATCCGGCTGTACTTGACCAGGAAGTGGAGGGCGAGCTTCGGGATGTCGTCCGGCTTCTCGCGCAGCGCCGGCATCCGGATCTGGATGACGTTGATGCGGTAATACAGATCCTCGCGGAAGCGCTTCTGGCGCACCATCTGCTCGAGATCCTGGTTGGTCGCCGCCAGGACCCGCACGTTGACCTCGATCTCGTCCGTACCGCCCACCCGCCGGATGCGGCGCTCCTGCAGGACGCGGAGCAGCTTGATCTGCATCGGCGTGGTGGTGTCGCCGATTTCGTCCAGGAAGATGGTGCCCCCATCGGCGACTTCGAACAGACCCTTTTTGGCGGCGACCGCGCCCGTGAACGAGCCGCGCGTGTGCCCGAACAGCTCGCTCTCCAGGAGCTCGTCGGGCAGCGCCCCGCAGTTGATCGACACGAACGGGCGCTCGCGGCAGGGGCTGCCCGCGTGGATGGCGCGCGCCACCAGCTCCTTGCCGGTGCCCGACTCGCCGGAGATCAGGACGGTGCTGTTGGTCGGCGCGATCTTGGAGATCAGGTCGAGGACTTCTTTCATGCGCGGGCCGTCGCCCACCAGCTCGTCGAAGCGCAGCTTCTCCTTGAGCTCCCGCTTCAGGACCCGGTTCTCGTTCTCCAGGCGGCGTTTCTCCAGGGCGTTGCGGACGACGGTCTTCATCTCCTCGACGTCAAACGGCTTGATGATGTAGTCGTAGGCCCCCAGCTTCAGCGCTTCGATGGCACTCTCCGTCGACGCGTAGGCGGTGATCATGATGACCGGCGTCTCCGGGTTGGCGGCCTTCGTCTGCTTCAGGACCTCGAGACCCGACCGGCCGGGCATGGAGATGTCACTGATCACGAGGTCGAGGTCCCCCTTGGCAATCTGCTCCGCCGCCTTGTCGGCCGACTCGGACGTGGCGACGGCGTAGCCTTCCTTCTTCAGCATGATCGTGAGGAAGTCCCGCATCCCCTTCTCGTCGTCGACGATCAGGACGCGGTCCATCGTCTCTCCTCGTGGACCACCCCGGCCTGGACGGCGCGCGGCAGCCGCAGCAGGACCTCCGTTCCGGCATCTTTCCGGCTGGTGATCTTGATCCGCCCTCCGTGCTCCTCGACGATGCGGTACACGATCGCCAGGCCCAGTCCCGTGCCGCTGGCGAACGATCCGTGGAACGGCTGGAAGTTGCTCGCGATGTCCTCCTCCGACATGCCGATGCCGTTGTCGGCGAAGGAGACGCTCACCTGGCCGTCCCCCGCGTCGACCGCGCTCACGGTCAGCGTCCCGCCGCGCGGCATCGCCTTCAGCGCGTTCTTCGCCAGGTTCCAGAACACCTGCTTCATGCGGTTCACGTCGAAATCGAAGCGGATCGCGGCCGGGCGGCTGCGGGTGACCACGTGGTGGTGTGGACGGAGCTCCTCGCTGTTCTCCAGGAGACTGAGCGTCTCCCGCAGCACCTCGACCAGGTCCGCCGTCTCGGGGTGGAAGCGCCCGGGCTTCGCGAACAGCAGGAAGTCCCGGATGATCTGGTCCAGGCGCTTGGACTCCTTGATCACGATGTCCATCAGATCCCCCGCCTCTCCCTGGGGTCTCAGATCACGCTTCAGGACCTGCACCGAGCCGCTGATCGAGGCGAGCGGATTGCGCAGCTCGTGCGCGACGCCCGCCGCCATCTCGCCGAGCGCCGCCATGCGCTTCTTCAGGGCGACCTCCTCCTCGAGGGCGCGAATCTCCGTGAGGTCCTGGAAGATGAAGATCATTCCGAGAGAAAGACCGCTGCGCTCCCTCAGGGTCGACACCGTGAAGCCGAGAAACAGCCGGCGGGCGCGGGTGTCCTCGTAGTCCAGCTCGATCCGATAGCGTCTCTCCCGCTCGAGGGCGGCGCGCACCCTGAGGAGGAACTCGGGGGGCTGTCCGAGCACCTCGACGATGCTGCGACGCACGAGGTCGACCGCCTCCCGCCCCGTGATCTCCGCCGCCGCGCGGTTGGCGAAGGTGATGCGTCCCTCTCCGTCGGTGGTCAAAAGCCCCGAGTTGATGCTCTCGATGATGTGGTCGTTGTAGTCCCTGAGCTGGGCCAGATCGTCCCGCCGCATCTCGAGCTCCCGGCCCGCCCGGCGCAGGTTCTCCGTCAGATAGGAGGCCAGGTAAGCCACCGCGAAGAACGAGACGAGGTGCGCCACCAGCGAGTACAGGATGCGCACCGTGGCGACCTCGCTGTCCTCGTTCCCGACCGGGTACGGCGGCAGGACGCGGCGCTGGATCAGGAGCACCATCGAGGCGTACATCAGCCAGGAGCAGGCCGCCACGAGAAATCCCCCGCGCCGGACCAGGAGGATGCTGCCGATGATGATGGTCAGAAGATACAGGAACGAGAAGGGGCTCTCCGCTCCGCCGGTCAGATACACGAACCCGGTCACGACCCCGAGATCGCCCATCAGCTGCGCGTAGACCTGGGGCCGGACCGCCTGCACGGTGCGGGACAGGATGGCGTACACGATCGTCATGGCATAGGTGACGACCGCGAGCAGGTAGAACGGCTGCAGCGACAGGAGAGGCCGGTACATCAGCTCGATGACGAACGTGCAGATCATCAGGGTCGTGATGATCACGACCCGGAAGGTCATGAGCCAGTCGAGCTGGCGGCGGAGCTCCGGCTGCTGCGGCTCCATCCATGCGCCTAGGCGATCTTGCCGAGCAGGCTGAACATCGGCATGTACATGGAGATGACGATGCCGCCGATCATGATCCCGAGGAACAGGATCATCACGGGCTCCAGGAGCGCCATCAGGTTCTCCACGGCCTCGTCCACCTCGTCCTCGTAGAAGTCCGCGATCTTCGAGAGCATGGCGTCGAGGGCGCCGGTCTGCTCGCCGACGCTGATCATCTGCACCACCATGGACGGGAACACGCCGGTCTCCTCGAGAGGCCCGGCGATGGTCTTCCCTTCCTCGATGCTCTTGCGCGTCGCCATGATGGCGTCCTCGACGATCGCGTTCCCGGCGGTCCGGGCCGTGATCTCCAGACCCTCGAGGATCGGCACGCCCGACTGGATCAGGGTGCCCAGCGTGCGGCAGAAGCGGGCGACCGCGATCTTGCGCATCAGGTCGCCCAGCACGGGCAGACGCAGGATGAACTGGTCGATCTGGCGCCGTCCCTTGTAGGTCTTGTAGTACCGATTCATGAAGAAGAAGACGGCGCCGCCGGCCAGCACGAGCAGCGGCATGAACCGGCCGAGGAAGTTGCTCACGGCGATGGTGACGCGGGTGGGGAGCGGCAGCGTGGCGCCCAGTCCCTGGAACAGCATGGCGAAGGTCGGGATGACCTTCCACAGGATGACCACCACGACCCCGACGGCGATGGTGATGACCGCCACCGGGTAGATCATGGCCGAGCGGACCGCCCCCCTCAGCTTGACCGCCTTCTCGATGTAGGCCGCCAGACGCTGCAGGATGGTGTCGAGAATACCGCCCGACTCGCCCGCCGCGATCATGTTGCAATAGAGGGAGTTGAAGATCTTCGGATGCTTGCGGAGGGAGTCGGCGAGCGTGGAGCCCGACTCGACGTCCTGGCGCACCTGGAACAGGACCTTCTGGAACGCGCGGTTCTTCTGCTGCGATCCGAGAATCTCCAGACACTGGACCAGAGGCAGCCCGGCGTCGATCATGACGGAGAATTGCCGCGTGAAGATCGCGATCTCCTTCTGGCTGACGCCGCCGCCGAACTTGGGGACGGCGAGCTCCTTCCCCTTCTCGGTCACCGCCGACACCATGATCTGCTGGCGGCGCAAGAGCGCGATCACCGCCTCCTTGTTCTCGGCGGCGACCGAGCCTTCCTGCATCTTGCCCATCCGGTTCTTGCCCTTCCAGCTGTAGGTCGGCATCGTTTCTCCCTTCGTTCTCCCGCCCGGGCCCTACTTCCGGGTCGCGGCGCGCGCGGCGGCCTGGCCCGCCGCGGTCGGCTGGCTGATGAGCCCGGCCCCGCGGTTGATCATCTCCTGCAGCTCGTCCGGATTGCTGCTGTGGGACAGCGCGGTGGTCAGGGTGATGTGCTTCTTGAAGTAGAGGGTGGCCAGCGACTGGTTGAACGTCTGCATGCCGAACTGCGCCTGGCCCGTCTGCATCATCGAGTAGATCTGGTGGATCTTGTCCTCGCGGATCAGGTTCCGGATCGCCGAGTTGGGCACCAGGATCTCCATCGCCAGGCAGCGCCCCTTGCCCGAGGCCTTCGGCAGGAGCGACTGGCAGAGAATCCCCTCCAGGACGAACGAGAGCTGGGCGCGGATTTGCGACTGCTGGTGCGCCGGGAAGACGTCGATGATGCGGTTGATGGTCTGGGCGGCCGAGTTCGTGTGCAGGGTCCCGAAAGTCAGGTGGCCGGTCTCGGCGATGCGCAGCGCCGCCTCGATCGTCTCGAGGTCGCGCATCTCGCCGATCAGCACGACGTCCGGATCCTGGCGCAGCACCGACTTCAGCGCGTTGCTGAACGAGTGGGTGTCGGCGAACAGCTCGCGCTGGTTGACGATGCAGCTCTTGTGGCCGTGCAGGTACTCGACCGGGTCCTCGATGGTGACGATGTGCCCCTTGTCCTCGTTGTTGATCTTGTCGATCATCGCGGCCAGGGTCGTCGACTTGCCCGACCCGGTCGGTCCGGTGACGAGGATGAGGCCGCGCGGCTTCTCGCACAGGCTGGAGACCACCTCCGGCAGGCCCAGATCGCCGAAGCTCTTGACCTCCCAGGGGATCGTCCGGAAGGCGGCCGCCACGGCGCCGCGCTGGCTGAAGATGTTGGCGCGGAAGCGGGCCAGACCGCGCACGCCGAAGGAGAAATCGAGCTCCAGGTTCTCCTCGAAGCGGTGCTTCTGGTTGTCGGTCAGAACGCTGTAGGCGAGCGCCTTGGTCTCCGGCGCGGTGAGCGGCGGGAGCTGCAGCGGCACGAGGTGGCCGTCCACGCGAATCTGCGGTGGCGAGTTCGTGGTGACGTGGAGGTCGGTGCCTCCCTGCTCGACGAGCGTTTTCAGCAACTGATGCAGCGTGACCGCCATGCGTCCCTCCTCAGAGCACCGTCTCGCGCACGACTTCCTCCACGGTCGTCTGGCCGGCCTTGATCTTGCGCAGGCCCGAGCCGCGGAGGGTGATCATCCCTTCCTCCATTGCCTTGTTCTTCAGCTCGATGGACGACGCGCCGGTGAGGATCATCTCGCGCATCCCATCGGTGATCTCCATCACCTCGTACAGACCGACGCGCCCCTTGTATCCCGTGTTGTTGCACGTCGGGCAGCCCTTACCCTTGTAGAGCTTCACCCTCGGCGCCTCGTCGGGGGCGTACCCGATGTCGATCAGCGCCTGCGTCGGCATGTTCACCTCTTCCTTGCAATCCTTGCAGAGACGGCGCACCAGGCGCTGCGCGCAGATCATGTGCACCGACGTCGCCACCAGATAGGGCTCGATGCCCATGTTCATCAGGCGGTTCACGGTCGACGGGGCGTCGTTCGTGTGCAGCGTCGACAGGACCAGGTGACCGGTCAGCGCCGCCTTGACGGCGATCTCCGCCGTCTCGAAGTCACGGATCTCGCCCACCAGGATGATGTTCGGATCCTGCCGCAGGAACGAGCGCAGCGCCGCAGCAAAGTTCAGCCCGATCTGCTCCTTCATCTGCACCTGGTTGATCCCGTGCAGGTTGAACTCGACGGGATCCTCGGCCGTCATGATGTTGGTCTCGGGCGTGTTGACGCGGCTGATCGAGGAATACAGCGTGTTGGTCTTCCCCGACCCCGTCGGCCCGGTGACCAGCACCATGCCGTACGGCTTGAAGATCGCCTTCTCGAACTTGGAGAGAGACTCCTGCTCGAACCCGAGCCGGGTCATGTCCAGCATCAGGTTCTCTTTGTCCAGGAGCCGGAGGACGATCTTCTCCCCGAACAGTGTCGGCAGCACCGACACGCGGTAATCCATCTCCCGGTTCTTGCCCTGCAGCTTGATCTTGATCTTGATGCGGCCGTCCTGCGGCAGGCGCTTCTCCGAGATGTCCAGCTTCGCCATGATCTTCAGACGCGAGGTCATGGCGTCGCGGAGCTTCATGGGTGGCTGCATGATCTCGTAGAGAACGCCGTCGATGCGGAACCGCACCCGGAAGTCCTTCTCGTACGGCTCGATGTGGATGTCCGACGCGCCGCGCTTGATCGAATCCGTCAGGATCAGGTTCACGAGACGGACGACCGGCGCCTCCTCCGTCGCGGCCTCGAGCTTCGCGAGGTCGACCTCCTGCTCCTCCTCCAGCAGCTCGAGGTTCTGGTCGGTCTCCTCCTGCGCCATCTCGTCCATGACCTTCTTCAGCTCGAGGGCGTGGATGGAGCCGTAGTACCGGTCGATCGCCTCCTTGATGGCGACTTCGGAGGCGACCACCGGCTCGACGTTGTACCCGGTCATGAACTTGATGTCGTCCATGGCGAACACGTTCGTCGGGTCCACCATGGCGATGGTGAGCGTGGCGCCGGTGCGGCTGACCGGCATGATCAGGTATTTCTGGGCCACTTCACTGGGGATGAGCTTGACCACCGCCTCGTCGATCTCGACCTTGGTAAGGTTGATGGCCGGGACGCCGTACTGTTGCGACAGGACGCGCGTGATGTCCTCTTCCTTGACGAAGCCGAGCTTCACCAGGTTGAGGCCGAGCTTGCCGCCGTTGGTCTTCTGGTACTCCAGGGCTTCCTGCAGCTTCTGGGGTGTGAGCAGCCCCGCCTTGATCAGCATCTCCCCCAGCTTGACGGCCATTCCGAATCCTCTCCCGTCCGGTGCGCGCGGATGATCCGTTCAGCGCCAGAGCGCCTATTCAATTACAGGTGACAAATTATGTACCCGAACAATTTATGTCAAGTGAATCACGTAGATATGACTACAAACTGTTGGCAGATTGACAACTCCGGTGAGATGACTTAACTTGCTATACTTAACCTATTGCAGTCTTGAGGGATAGACGTGCCGCTGGAGTCGAACGAGGGAGGTCATCGGGTAAGAGAGCGGGCCCTGGCGCTTCTGCTTGCGGCCGGCGCCGGGTTGATGTTCGGAGTCCAGGCCGTCCGATCGGCGTGGCCGCAGACGTATTACGAGGGCGACTGCCCCTATTACATTTCGACCGCCCTGTCGATCCTCCAGGACGGGGACCTCGACCTGAGGAACCAGCTGCGAGGCGGTCTGGAGGTGCATGGCCGGCAGATCGCGCTGGGGCGCGGCGGGCAGTGGTATCCGAAGCATCCGATCCTGATGCCGATTCTCGCTCTCCCCTTCCTCGTCGTTTTCGGCATGCCCGGGTTCGCGATCTTCAGCGTCGTCGTGCTCGCCGCCCTGTCGGTCGCGCTCATGCGACTGGCCCGCCCGTTCGCCCCGCCGGCGGCCGCCGCCGGCGCCGCCGTCCTCCTGATCGCCGGGACGTTCCTGCGCCGCTACGACTACAACATCACGCCCGATCTGTTCGCGGCGCTCTGGGCCGTCTGCGGTCTCATCGCCCTCGTCCGCGGCCGTGACCTGGGGGGAGGCCTGCTGCTCGGCCTGGCGGCCGCCGCGAAGCCGACCGATCTGTTCTTGCTGCCGTTCGCGGTCGTCTACGTCCTGGCAGCGCGCCGCTGGCGCGGCGCCTCGAGGACCCTGGCGGGCGCTCTCGGCCCGGTGCTGGCTCTTCTGGCGTTGAACGCGGCGTTGTTCGGCTCGCCGTTCGTCAGCTCGTACGATCGGAACGTCCTGCTGCGGGACGGGGTCCCGACCCTCGTCAGTCACATGAGCCAGTTCGACCGGAGCGCCCTTCCGGGCCTCGCCGGCGAGCTGTTCGACCGGCAGCACGGTCTCGTTCCGACGTCCCCCGTTCTCTGGCTGGCGCTGCCGGGACTCGCGCTCATGCTCCGCCGGCACCGGTGGGAGGCGGTCCTGGTGCTCCTGGTGTCGGAATTCTACCTGCTGCTGTTCGCGACGTACCGTTACTGGGACACGACCCGCTACGGCAATCGCTTCCTGATCCTGTTGGTCGCGCTGGCCTCACCCACCGTGGCGATGACGCTGCAGTGGATGGCGGAGCGGGTGCGGGAGCGCGCCCGACCGGGTCGCCCCGCCCCGGCCGCGGTGGCGGGCTGAGCCCGGGGGTCGTCGTCAGTCGGGCTCGTACCGCAGCTCCATCGAGGTGCGCGTGCCGAGGGCCCGGCGCAGGAGAGCGACGAGCTCCGGGTCGCCGCCGTTCGCCTCCAGGGCGGCAATCCCCGCCGGGTTGATGTTGTACGTGTAATCGTCCAGACTCTCCTCCACCAGCTCCTCGACCAGAAGCTCCAACTGCTGGTCGCTGATCGCGCCGAGCTCCGCTTCGGTCTCGTTATCGAACAGCTTGATCATCACGCTCCTCCGTTACGGCGTCTCAGCGTCAGGAAATAGCCTCCGAGCCCGCCCGCCGCGGCCAGCGATGCGACGCCGCGCAGGACACCCGCGGTGGCGCCGGAGACGTGCGCTCCCCTGAACTCCCACAAGGCGTAGAACACAAAGAACACGGTGGCCGTGCCGATCAGGATCCGGTGGGCCGTCAGGAGCGTCATGCGGCGTGCCTCCCTCAGGCCCCGACCAGCAGCCGGTCGCCGAGCCAGCGTGGCAGGCCCGCATCGAGTATCTTGTTCCGGGCCGCATCGGCGGCGTAGTCCACGCGCACGAGCAGGACGCGACGCTCCCGATCGTCATAGACCGCGAAGCCGCATTTGGTGTTGCGGTCGCGCGGCTGCCCGACCGATCCGGGGTTGATGAGATAGCGATGGCCCTCGGCGATCTCGAGCACCGCCTCGTCGCCCGCGGCCGGCCGTCGCGTGATGCGGTCGCCCACCAGGACGAAGGCGCCCGGGTAATGGCTGTGGCCGAAGAAGCAGAGATCGAACGGGAGCGCTCCAAAGCAGCGACGCGCGTCCTCCACGTCCATGAGGTATTCGTCCTCGTCGAGCGGCGTCCCGTGGCACAGCAGTCGGCCAGGCGCGAATTCGAGCGGCCCGCGCGGCAGGTCCCGCAGGAAAGAGAGGTTGTCCGGGCTCAACGCCCGGCGGGTCCACAGGGCGGCGATCCGCGCCGCCTCGTTGAACCCCTCGCCTTCGTCGAGCCCCGCGGCCACCTTGTCGTGATTGCCGCGGATCGCCAGCGGCCCATCGAGGGCCCGGAGGCGCTCGATGACGGCGTTCGGGTCGGCGCCATAACCCACGATATCACCCAGGATCAGGGCGCGGTCGTATCCAATCTCCCCGGCGCGATCGAGCGCCGCGGACACCGCCTCGAGATTGCTGTGCAGGTCGGAAAGAAGAAGGAAGCGCATCAGAGGAGGCCGGCAATCCGCTCGGCGACCTCCTCGGCGGTCAGGCCGGCCGCGTCGACATGGAGGCCCGCGGCGCGATAGGAGGGCAGGCGTGACCGATACAGAGCCTCCGCCTGCGAGGCGCCCTGAAGGAGCGGGCGTCCCGTGCCGCCGTCGCATCGGGCCAGGGCCTGGGGAAGGGGGACCTGGATCCACACCACCCGACCCATCCGATCGATCAACCTCCGGCTCTCGTCGTTGGCGTAGGTCCCGCCGCCACAGGCGACGACCAGCCGCGACCGGCCGCGCAGCGAGGCAAGAATCTCCCGCTCCAACCGTCGGAAGTACCCCTCCCCTTCCGCCGCGAAGATCGCCGGGATGGCTCGCCGGTCGGCGGCCACGATCCGCTCGTCGAGATCCACGAAGTCCCACCTCAAGAGACGCGCCAGGATCCCACCGACGGTGGTCTTGCCCGCGCCCATGAAGCCGACGAGGAACACGACACCCGTGTTGTCACCCATGGCGGACAGGGGGGCGCCTCGGCTCAGGAGGCGACGGCCGCTTCCTCCTTGCGCTCCAGCAGCCGGTCGAGAAATCCGGTATGCAGGTTGCCACGAATGAACTCCGGATCGACCATGATGCGCCGGTGCAGAGGGATGTTGGTCCGGATGCCTTCCACCACCATGACCTCGAGCGACCGTCGCATCCGCGAGATCGCCTCCATGCGGTTGTTGCCGCGGGTGATCAGCTTCGCGATCATCGAATCGTAGTAGGGGGAGATCGTGCACTCGGGATGGGCGGCGGTGTCGACCCGCACCCCCGGCCCCCCGGGCAGGTGAAAGGTGGTGATCTTGCCCGGCGACGGCGCGAAGGTCTCGGGGTCCTCCGCGTTGACGCGGCACTCGATCGAGTGCCCGGTGGTCTGGATGTCGTCCTGACGGAACGCCAGCGACTCGCCGGCGGCGATCTTGATCTGCTCCTTGATGAGATCGATGCCGGTGACCATTTCCGTGACCGGGTGCTCGACCTGGATGCGAGTGTTCATTTCGATGAAGAAGAAGCGCCCGTCCTCGTCCAGCAGAAACTCGACGGTGCCGGCATTCTGATAGCCGACCGTCCGCGCGACCTTGAGCGCGGCGTCGGCCATGCGTCGGCGCAGCTTCGGGGTCAGGGCGGTGGAGGGAGATTCCTCCACGATCTTCTGGTGCCGTCTCTGGATGGAGCACTCGCGCTCTCCGAGAGTCACGATGTTGCCGAAGGAATCGCCCAGGATCTGGAACTCGATGTGACGTGGGGTCTTGAGATATTTCTCGATGTAGACGTCCGCCACGCCGAAGGCGGCCTTCGCCTCGGTCCGCGCCGCGGTCATCGCGGCCGTCAGCTCGTCCTGAGAACCCACGACCCGCATTCCCCGCCCGCCACCGCCGGCCGCCGCCTTGACGATGACGGGATAGCCGATGCGCGACGCCAGGGGCACGGCCTCCTTCTCGTCGCTCACGGTCCCGCGGCTCCCGGGGATGATCGGCACGCCGGCCGACTGCATCGTCTCCCGGGCCCGCGCCTTGTCGCCCATCAGCCGGATCATGTTGGGTCCGGGTCCGATGAAGCGGATGTGACACGCCTCGCAGACCTCGGCGAAATGGGCCGATTCGGCGAGAAACCCGTAGCCCGGATGGATCGCGTCGGCATCGGTGATCTCGGCGGCGGCGATCACCGCGCCGATGTTCAGGTACGAATCCGCGTTGCGGGGCGGACCGATGCAGATATCCTCGTCGGCGAACTTCACGTGCAGAGAGTCGGCGTCGGCCGTGGAATAGATCGCCACCGTCTGGATCCCGAGCTCGCGGCAGGCCCAGATGATGCGCAGCGCGATCTCGCCGCGATTCGCGATCAGGATTTTCTTGAACATGGGGACGGGCGGCGACGGCTCAGGCCGCCGCGACCTTCCGGATCTTGAACAACGGCTCCCCGTACTCCACCGGCTGGCCGTTCGCCACCAGCACCTCCAGGATCTCTCCGTCGCAGTCCGACTCGATTTCGTTCATCAGCTTCATCGCCTCGACGATGCACACAACCTGCCCCTTCTTGACGTGATCGCCGATATCGGCGAACGGACGCGACGCGGGCGACCCGGCCCGGTAGAACGTGCCGACGATCGGTGACTTGACCAGATGGATCTCGGGAGACTCGACCGCCGAGGGCTTGACCACCGGCGTCTCGACGGCCGGCGCGACGATCGACGCCGCAGGAACGGGCGCCGCGCCGACGGCCGCGCCGTTCGCTGCGGCGCTCCGTTTCACCAGCTTGATCTTGAAGCCCTCGCGCTCCAGCTCGAACTCGACGAAGCTGCTGGCCTCGATGTACTCCATCAGCTGCTTGATTTCGTCGTCCAAGCGTCCTCCGCTCATGCCGGCTCTCCGGCCGACGCGTCCGCAGACACGCCCGCCCCGTGGGACGCCATCCTCCCGGCCGATCATATCGCAATGCGACCGCAAAGCGAGAGGCCGGGCGATCCGGGTCGGGCTCAGACCACCGCGCGCTCGAGCTGCTGGCCGGCCTTCCAGATCTCGTACCGCGCGCGACCGGGGATGCAGCCCGGCGCCAGGACCACGCAGAGGTAGTAATCGCCCCCGATCGAGCGGAGAATCGTCAGGCCGCCGCGGCTGAGCACCGAGACCTCCTCCAGGCGATCGGTCGACGCTCCGAGAGCTGAGCCGGCCCTCTTGACAAGGGTGATCGCCTGGGCCGAAGCCAGGTCGATATTGAAGGACACGCGCGCCGTCACCTTGTCGACCGCGATTCCGTCCAGACCGACCACCGCCGCGCCGAGGGCCTCGGGAAGGCGATCCAGCACCTCCTGCAGCACCGCTTTCACCGCGTGCTCGCCTCCTTCGACGAGGCTGTCCGGATCCCCTCCAGCCAGCGCTCCAGCCTGACGATTCTCTGGTCGCGCGCGGGCGCCGGCGCGGCGGCGGTCCACGGCGGGGTCATCGCGGTCGGCGCCTCAGAGGCCGCTGCGTCCTGTGACCGGACCGGACCCGGCGCCTCCACCGGCCGGCGGTCGATCCCGGCGGTGAGCAGCTCGTCCAATCGTCGCGCCGCCTTCAGGTGGCCGGGGTCGACGCGCAGCATGCCACGGTAGACCTCGATCGCCCTGTCGATCAGCCCCTGACGCAGGTAGAGCTCGGCGAGCGTGTTGGTCTGCAGCGCGTCCTCGCCATCCTCCTCGACCGGCGCTGCGACACCGGCGGCCGGGGACAGGGACGGTCCCCCGGAGGCGCCCGTCTCGCCCGCGGCGGGAAAGCCGGCGACGCCGAGGTCCTCCACGCGGAAATCGGGAGCCGGATCGCGATCCGGCGGAGCCGGTGCGACGGCCCGCGGGGCCGGGAGCGGCGGTGTGGCGGGGGACGGAGTCGTCGGGGCTGTGCTCGAGCCGCCCTGGACCTGCCGGAGCAGGACCTCGACCTCCCGGTCGTTCGGGTACTGCTCCAGGATGGCGCGGTACGTCTCGGCGGCTCCCCGGAGATCCCCCATTTTCTTCTGCACCTCGGCCAGGAGCTTGCCGCCGAGATGATTCTCGGGCTGGAGCTCCTGCACGTCCGAGAAGGCGCGCCGGGCGTTCTCCAGATCGCCCGCTTCCATATAGGTCCGGCCGAGAGAGATCCGGGCGGTGTGATAGGTGGGATGACGGCTCAGCCCCTCGAGGCAGACCTCGATCGCCTCCTTGAATCGCCCGAGCCTGCGGTACTCCTCCGCGAGCTGCAGGAAGGCCCGCGACAGAGGATCGCGTGCGATCCTCTCTTTCAGGGCGTCGATGTTGGGGTGCCGCTCGGACCCGGCTTTGGCCATTGTCTAGGCGCTTGGATTCATGAAGGCGAGCCGCTCGACGGGAGCGCGACGCGAAAATTATAGAGAAAGAGGGAAAGCCTTGTCAAAACCGGACCGCCCCCGAGGCTCCCTCGGCGAGGGCCTCCGGATCCCCCGATCGCTACGGCGTGAGGGCGGTGATGAAGGGCGTATCCAGATCGACCGGCCGGCCGAGCAGATCCGAGCCGGGGAAGTGCAGGAATCCGGAGATCACCGTCCCGGCCCCCAGCCCCACCTTGTTCGGCTCGGTCATGACGTCGACGACCATCTTGTTGGACGTGGAGCCGAGCGGGAACGACACGTTGGGGGAGACGACGGGGCTGTTGAACGCGCCGAGAGGCGGATCGAACGTCACCGTACCGGACGAGAACGAGACGCTGTTGAGATTGGGATCCGGGGGAAAGACGGTGCTCTTGTTGCGCGGCACGACGTCGAACTGGATCGTGACGGTCACGTCCTTGGTCGTCGCGGCCACGCTTTGCCCGTCGTAGCTGACCAGAGTGATCGCGATCAGGGCATCGCTGGCATTGTTCGCGTTCCCGACGCGGTTGCAGCTCACGCCGTGCAGGACGAGCGCGGCCGTCAGGGCGGCGAGAACAATGTGTCGGGTAGATCTCTTCATGATCGGGCCTCCTGCGACTCCGCTTTCTTCGCGATGCGCGGTGTGATGAAGATCAGCAGCTCGGTGTTCTTCCGGTTGATCGACTTGTTCTTGAACAGCCAGCCGAGCCCCGGAATCTTCGAGAAACCGGGGACGCCCGCCTGGGTGACCGAGTCGTTCAGCTTGAAGATCCCCCCGATGACGGCCGTGCCGCCGTCGGCGACCAGGATCTGGGTCGCCGCGCGCTCGGTGATGATCGGCGGCACGTCGCCCACGCGGTTCACGAAGTCCGGCGACGAGTTGTCCACCTTCACGTCCATGATGACGGTCCCCTCCTTGGTGATCTGGGGGACCACCTCGAGCTTCAGCGAGGCCGAGATGAACTCGACGTTGATCTGCGTGGCGGTGGTGCTGACGACCGGGATCTGCACGCCCTGCTCGATCACCGCCTTCTGGTTGTTCTGGGTGGCGATGCGAGGCGAGGACAGGACCTTGACGTCACCGTTCAGCTCGAAGGCGTCCAGCGTCACGTCCAGGGTGACCGAATTCAGGACGTTCCCGAAGCTGAGGCCCAGCGTTCCGACGGAGGCCTTGGCCGGCAGGTTCACGTCGGCGTTGAGCGAGGCGTTGTGCGGGAATTGCAGACGCGTCTGCGTGCCCCGCGCCTGAGAGGCATCGCCGTGGAGGCCCCAGGCGATCCCGAGATCGCGTTCGAACTCGCGGTCCGTCTCGACGATGCGCGCCTCGATCACGACCTGCGGCGTCTGCTCGTCCAGGGCGTCGATCAATCGGTTGATCGGATCCTGACGCACGCGCAGGTCCGTGATGATCAGCGTGTTCGTCCGGGTGTCCATGATGACGTCGCCGCGCTTGGACATGATCTTCTTGAGGATTGGGGTCACGTCATTAGCCTTGGCGTAGGACAGGCTGCGCGTGAAGGTGATCGGCTCCTCCTCGAGCTCCTGCGCCTCGAGCAGGGCCTTCCGAGCCGCCGCTTCGGAGGCCAGCTTCTGCGAGGTGGCGATCCGGATGACATTGTTCTCGAACACCTTGTCGAGGCCGTTGTTCTTCAGGATGATGTCGAGCGCCTGATCCTCGGGCACGTTCTCGAGGACGATCGTCAGCTGGCCGGACACCGCCGGGTCGAGCACGATGTTGTATCCGGTGATCTCGTGGAACAGACGGAACACGTCCTTCAGGTCGGCGTCCTTGAAATTCAACGAGATTCTCTTGCCGGTGTATTTCGGGCCCGTGTCGGAGATGGCGCGGGCGCCGAAGCGGCCGCCCTGCGAAATCATGACGGTGTCCGAATCCTTTCCCGCGGAGCGGAATGCGACCTCTTGGGAGGGCGCGGCGGGTTGGGACTCGACCTTCACGCCGCCCTGGGCGACGAGCGGATTGACCGGCGCCTGCTCCGCCGCCGGGGCTTCCGTGGTCTGCTCGGCGCCGGAGGCGCCCGTCTCCGATGAGGAGGCCGGGGCCGGCTCCGCCTGGGTCGCGGCGGGCTTGTCCGCTCCTGCCGGTGGCGCGCCGGCTCCGCCGGCGGGAGTCTCCGCGGCCACGGGCGCCGCGACCGGCTCGCCCTGGACGGGCGCGCTCTCGAGCGCGTGCCGCACCCCTTCCTCGGAGAAATCGACCACCAGCCCGGTGTCGGTCGGCACGATGGCGTACGGCTTCGGCGCGGTCAGATCGAGGACGACGCGGACCACCGGCCGTGGCTTGGTGGCGAACTGCGCCACCCGCACCCGCGACAGTCCGCCGGAGCCCACCGCGAGCGTCTTGGTCTTGGTTCGATCCACGACGCCCAGGAGGTCGATGACCAGTCGGGGGGGGTTCTTGAGCTCGAAGTGCTCGTTCGCCAGTCCGCCGTCGGCCGTGAGGACGATGGTGCGCTCGGCATCCTCGCCGCGCGCTTCGACCGACAGCAGCGTGTGGGCGGGCGTTCCGGAGGGCGCGGCGCCGCGGGTGACCTTGACTGACTGGCCGGACGGCGCGGTCGGGGTGGCCGGCTTCTCGGAGGCGCCGCTCGCCGGCGCGCTCTCGGGCAGGGGCTTCAGCTCGGTCGACTCGGGCGTGCCCTCCTTGGCCGGCGTCGAGGCCGGCTCGCTCGTTGCGGAGGACGCACCCTCGGAGGACGAGGGGGACGAGGCCGCGGTCTCGGGGTTGGTCGTCGTCGAGCCCTCGGCGGGCGTCGCGGCGGAGCCCGATTCGGTCGGAGCCCCCGGATTCTCGGCGACCACGTTCTGCTCGGGCGCGTTGCCGGATTCACCGAGCGACGGGAAATCGACGATCAGGTCATGACCGTCGAGGCGGATCGAGTGCTGCGAGGCCAGGACGTTCCGGAACTCGAATTTCGCGATCTTGCCGCCGTCCACGCTCTCGACGGAGGAGACGCGGACGCCCTCGACTTGGGGTGTCCCGATCTGGACTTCCTGAGCCAGACCCTCGACGTGGACGTCGAGGAGCTCCAGGATCAGCGTCCTGGGGTCGGGCTGGTACGAGGTATAGCTGAACGGATAGTTCCCGTGCAGGACGACCTCGGTGCCCGCCGGAGTCTCCTGGTGGTCGATGGCGTTGATGACCACCGCGGACGGTGCGCTGAGCACCGCCTGACCCGGCTCGCTGACGGGCGGATTGCCCGAGCATCGCAGGGCGGCCGCGGCGATCATGATCAGGATCGCGACCTTCCCGTACCTCATAAGCTACCCTCCTCCGCTGGCGTCAGCTTCTTCGTCACGTCCCTGTACGGCTTGATGCTTCGGGGATCGTTGATGTCCTGACGGAACACCACCGTGCCGGTCTTTCGATCGATGCGGATGATTTTGCCGTCATAGAGCACATCACCCACCCTCAAGAAGTAGCCCTTGTTGTCGCTGCCGTTGAAGAACGCGATGGCGCCCTTCCCCTTCTGGACGATACCCACCAGGTCCACTTCGGAGATCAGCATGCCGGCGATCCCCCGCGGCCGGGGACCCTTGCCCACGGTGTTCGCCGCGTCCACCAGGGAGCGGAAGGGATCCCGCCGGCCGGCCGGGTCGTAGGTGAACCCCCGTCCGGAGAGCATCGCTTCGTTGTCCTGCATGATCTTGTTGATGGTTTCCGTGTCCTGGGGGCCGGGCGCGCCGCCGGTGGCCTGCGACCCGTTGACCGGGGCGGCCGGTGTGCCGGCCGGCGCGGGCGTCTTGGGGTCCGCGCCTGAGGCGCCGTGTGCGAGGGCCAGGGACAGCCCGAGTGCCAGGAACGCCGAGGGAACGGTGCGGGGCCTCACTGGCCCCCTCCCGCTTTCTCGTCGTAAACGAAGGTCGTGGCGGTGAAGGTCGAATGGATCGAATGGTTGGGGCTGCTCTGCGCGTTGATCGTCACGCCGCTCACGTTGATGATGCGCGAGTACTTGCTGATGCGATCGAAGAAGACGCCGAGGTCGTGATAGTCGCCCTCCACGTCCATCATGATCGGGAATTCTTTGTAGAACTCGACGGGCTTCAGGGAGCCGGGATTGAACTGCCGCAGATCGAGGTTCGACTGATCGGCCAGGTTCTTCACCCACTTCAGGAGCTCGCCGGTCTCGGGCTCGGTGGGCAGGATGGCCAGCAGGTCGTTGAGCTTGAGCTGCAGGTTCTCGATCTCCTTCTCGAACTCGGGCAGCTTCGCCTCGATCGCCTGTCCTTTGCGGATCTCGGTCTGCAGGCCTTCGAGCTGGACGCGGTCGGCGGCGTTCTTCTTCGCCATCTCGGAGAAGTTCGGATACGCCATCCAGGCCACCGCCACGAGGGCGATGGCCATGCACGCCACGACCGCGAACTGGCCCCAGAACGGCAGCTTCTTGAAATCCATCGTCCCCTCTACCCGCCCGCCGGCGGAGTCGCGGCGCTTCCCTCGGCCTGTCCTTCGGGGTGCGGCAGGAACTGACAGGTCAGGGAAAACGTCACCCCGACGGGAATGGCGGAGATCGGGCCCAGGATGACGTTCTGGAAGTAGCGGGAACCGGTCAGGTTGTTGTAGAAGTTCGAGACCGCGTTATAGGTCGTCGCCTTGCCCTGGATCGAGATGCTCTGCCCCGACTCGGTCATGTTGTCGAGCCAGAGAAAGTCCGGAAGCTGCTTGCTGACCTCGTCGAGCAGGTGCACCGGGCCGCTCTGGTTCCGTTTCAGCTGCGTGATGAGGGCGATTTTGCGCTGCAGAAGCTCCTTCTTGGCCTTGTACTCCTCGCCCTTCTTGATGATCGCCTGCAACCGCTCCTTCTCCGCCTGCGCCTTGACGATCTCGTCGTGCAGCTGCCGGTGCTCGCTCTCCAGGCTGTACCAGCGCCACCCGATGAACAGGAGGGCCAGGATCACGACCCCCGCCATCAGCACGTTCTGCCCGAGGGTGCCGACGCCCTCGAAGCGCGGGGTCCTGGGAGCGCGCGCCTTGACCTGCTGCGTGCCGGCGAGGAGGTTGATCTTGATCATCGCGAGTCTCCCGCGCGGCGCGCGGCCAGGCCGACAGCGATCGAGACACTCGAGCCAATCTCCTCGATCATGTCGGCGGAGATCCCCTTGCCGATCTGGACGCGGTTGAACGGATTGAGCGGCTCCACCGTGATTCCGAAACGCTCGGCGAGCGCCTCCCGCAGATGCGGGATGCGGGACGACCCGCCGGCGATCACCAGGGTCTCGATGTTCTCCCCGGGCGTGGTGTTCTTGAAGAAGTCGATGGTCTTCTGGATCTCCGCGCCGATGAAGTCGTTGACCGACGTGATGATCGGGTTCACGTTCTCCACGGGGATGCCGTCCACTTCCTCGCCGCGTTTCAGGGTTTCGGCCTGCTCGAAGCTCAGGTTGAGCTCCTTGCGGATCGCGTCGTTGTAGTGGTTGCCGCCGACCGAGATGTCGCGCCAGAAGATGGACGTGCTGCCTTTCAGGATCGCCACGTTGGTCGTCGACGCGCCGATGTTCACCAGGGCCCGGGCGACGCCTGGATCGGCGTCGTAGTTCATCTCGTAGCAGTTCTGCAGCGCGAACACGTCGACGTCCACCACCACCGGATTGCGGCCGGCCTGGCTGACCACCGAGGTGTAGTCGTTGATCTTGTCCTTCTTGGCCGCCACGAGCAGCACGTCCATGTTGCCCTCGCCGCCGCTGGCGCCTTTGAGGACCTGGTAGGCCAGGTTGACGTCCTGAACGTCGAACGGGATGTACTGCTCCGCCTCCCAGGGGATGACCTCGGCCAGCTCCTCCTCCGAGGTCGCCGGGATGGAGATCTTCTTGATGATGACGCTGTGGCCCGACAGCGCAATCGCCACGTCGCCCGCCTTGATCTTGCGCGATGAGAAGGCCCTCTGGACCGTGTCCACGACCAGACCGGCGTCCATGATGGCGCCGTCCACGATTGCCTCGGGCGAAAGCCGCTCGATCGCCGCGTTCAGCAGCTGGTAGCCGCGGCCCTTGCCGAGCTCTTTCAGCTCGACAACCTTGACGGCGCTCGAGCCGATGTCGAGACCGACCAGATTCTTTGCCCTCGAAAAGAACACCCTTGGTCTCCTTTAACCTTTGGCGATTCGGAGAGTTGCGGCGAACCGTCCCGGGCGCTTCTTTTTCACGAAAGTTCAATATATTCCGCGACTCCATTTTTGCAAGGTAGGCCTCCAATATTGGAAATCCATACTCGACAGATCTGCATATGTCAATGACAATAAAGAACATATCCATCAAAGGCACTGGAGAGCTCTCAGGTGGGAGACGCGGCGGATTCGAGCGTTTGATCGGGCGTGACGTGCTGTGCTACAGTGCGTCCCTTCTTCAGCAGGGCCCGTCGGTCGGCGTGATTCGAGGAGGACCGGAAGTGGCGCGTTCGTGTGACATCTGCGGCAAGAGACCGGTACACGGAAACCAGATCAGCCACGCGCACAACGTGTCGTCGCGGGTCTGGTATCCGAACGTTCAGAGGATCCGGGTGGTGGTCGGCAAGACCCGGCGCCGCATGAGGGTGTGCACGCGCTGCCTGCGCTCGGGCGCCGTGGTGAAGGCCGCGTCGGCGCGCCCGCCCTCGGCTCCTTAGGGACCGATTGCTCGACGCGCGCCCAAACGCGGCGCCGTCAGATGGTCGCGATCGCGTCGATCTCGATGCGCGCACCGCGCGGGAGCGCGGCCACCTGGACTGTCGAGCGCGCCGGCCGGTGGGCGCCGAAGTAGCGCGCGTACGCCTCGTTCATCGCTTCGAAATCGCGTAGGTCGGTCAAGAAAACGGTCGTCCGGACCACGCGGTCGAGGCCCGAGCCGGCGGCATCGAGGACCTCCTTCAGGTTGTCCAGGACGCGTCCCGTCTCCTCCTGCATGGTCCCCTTGAGAAGGGACCCGGTCGATGGATCGAGCGGCACCTGCCCCGACAGGAAGAGCAATCCTCCCGTCGCAATCGCCTGGGAATACGGTCCGATCGCCTTGGGGGCCCTGTCCGTGCTGATGCTCTTCGCGCTCATGGTGCCTCCTGGAATCGGGGGGGGAATCCCCCGCGCCGCGACGGCCGTTCAGGCGACCTGTCGCTCGACGTGGTAGACCCCGTCGATCCCCTTCACTTTTTCGAGGATCGCGTCGAGGTGCGCCACGTCCGCGATGTCGAGGATCAGGCTGATCTCGCCACGCCGGTCCTCGAAGGTGCGCGCCTCCACGTTCTTGATGTTCGACTTGGCCTCGGCGATCGCGGACGTGATTTTCGCCAGCATGCCCGGACGGTCCTCCGAGAACACCGTGATGCGGACTTCGAAACGGGATGCGTCGTCGCTCTCCCAGGCGACCTCGATACGACGCTCCGGGTCGTACAGGAGCTTTTCGAGGTTGGGGCACCTTTCGCTGTGGACGGTGACCCCCCGCCCGCGGGTGATATAGCCCACGATCGGCTCGCCCCGGATCGGATTGCAGCAGCGCGCCAGCGAGATCAGGGCGTCGTCGAGACCGCGCACGGTGACCTTCTTGCCCGACAGCCCCAGCGCCTTCTTGACGGCGTGCGCGATCGGACCCTCTCCGGTCTCGTGCGGCTTGGCCGCCGGGTCGTACTTCTCGATCAGGGACTTGGGGGCCAGCCTGCCGTATCCCACCGCGGCGTAGAAATCGTCCAGGCTGGCGCAACCCAGCTCATGAATCACCGCCTGCAGCCGCCCCGCGTCGCCCTGGTGTTTCCTGAGATTGAAGCGATACCTCTTGAACTCGCGGTCGGCGACCGTCTTGCCCAGCTCGATGCTGCGGTTGCGGCGATCCACGTTGAGCCACTGGCGGATCTTGGCGCGCGCCCTCGGCGTCCTGGCGATGGTCAGCCAGTCCTGGCTCGGCCGGTGGTTCGGTGACGTGAGGATCTCCACGATATCGCCGTTCTTCAGCTCGGTCCGCAGCGGCACCAGCTTGCCGTTGATGCGGGTCCCCACGCACCGGTGACCGACCTCGGTGTGCACCGAGTAAGCGAAATCGATCGGGGTGGCGCCGCGCGGGAACGACTTGACCTGCCCCTGGGGCGTGAAGCAGTACACCTCCTCGGGGTACAGATCGACCTTCACCATGTTCAGGAACTCGCGAGGATCCTTCAGCTCCTGCTGCCATTCCATGATCTGGCGCAGCCACTGGATGTTGGCGTCGTTCTCCTTCGTGCCCTTGCCCTCTTTGTACTTCCAGTGCGCCGCGATTCCCTCCTCAGCGATGCGGTGCATCTCCTGGGTGCGGATCTGCACCTCGAACGGCACGCCCTTCTCGCTGATGACGGAGGTGTGCAGCGACTGGTACATGTTGGGCTTGGGCATCGCGATGAAATCCTTGATCCGACCCGGCACCGGGCGCCACAGCCCGTGGATGATGCCGAGCGCCCCGTAACAGTCCTTCACGCTGCCGGTCAGGATGCGGAACGCGATGTAATCGTAGACCTCGCCGACGTCGATCTGCTGCCGCTTGATCTTGCGGTAGATGCTGTACAGGTGCTTGCGCCGCCCGCGGATGTCGCAGGCGACCCCGGCCTTGTCCAGCTCGGACTTCAGGCGGGACTGGATCTCGCGAATGAACTCGTCGGTGATCCCGCGCTTCTCGTCCATGGCCTGCACGAGCCCCTGGTATCCTGCGGGATCGAGATGCCGGAGCGCCAGGTCCTCCAGCTCGTTCTTGACCTTCGCCATCCCGAGCCGGTTGGCGATGGGGGCGTAGATCTCCAGCGTCTCGCGCGCGATCCGCTCCTGCTGTCGCGGCGACAGATGCTCGAGCGTGCGCATGTTGTGCAGCCGGTCCGCCAGCTTGACGAGGACGACGCGGATGTCGTCCACCATCGCCAGCATCATCTTGCGGAAGCTCTCGGCCTGCTGCTGCTCCTTCGAGTTGAAGGTGATGCGGGAGATCTTGGTCAGGCCCTCGACCACGTGGGCGATGTCCCTGCCGAAATGCTCCTCGACGACCTCGCGCGTCGTCAGCGTGTCCTCCAGGACGTCGTGCAGGAGACCCGCGACGATGCAGGTCATGTCGAGCTTGAGGTCGGCGAGGATGTACGCGACGGACAGCGGATGCGTCAGGTAGGGCTCGCCGGAGGAGCGCGTCTGGCCCTTGTGCTCCTTGGCCGAGAACACGTAGGCCTTGCGCAGGAGGTCGAGATCGGCCCCCGGCATGGAGGCCTCCACCTTCTCCTGAATGTCCTCGAAGCGGATCATGACGGCACGACAACCGGGCGGCGCATCCGAAAGACCTGCTCCTGGGTCGTGCGGGGGGTCACGCAGACTCGCGGCGCTCGCCACGGATGCGTCAGTATACCAGAAAGCCCGCGGGGCTCCCGCGCTCAGACCTTGACGTAGCGGGCGCCGAGATAGCGGTAGACGATGACCAGAAGGGCGGCGGCCACGAAGACCGAGGAATAGGTCCCGAACACCACGCCGACCATGAGGCAGAACGACAGGGGGTTGAGCTTGTCGCCGCCGTAGATGAACAGGGCGGTGATGGCGATGAACACGGTGAAGGATGTCAGGATCGTCCGGCTCAGCGTCTGGTTGATCGAGGCGTTCACGAGCGTCTCGAAATCGACCTCGCGGTAAAGGCGAAGATTCTCCCGGATCCGATCGAACACCACGATGGTGTCGTTGATCGAATAGCCCAGAATGGTCAAAAGCGCCGCCACGATGTCGACGGAGAACTCCTTGTGCGTCAGCGACACCGCGCCCGCGGCGATCACGACGTCGTGCACCAGGGCGATGATCGAGGTCAGGCCCCACATCCATTTCTTGAACCGGAACCAGACGTAGATCAGAATTCCTCCCACCGACCCGAAGACGGCGTAGAGGGTGTTTCTCAGCAGCTCCTTGCCGGCGGTCGGACCGATGAAGTCGACGCTGCGCAGCGTGAACGGTCCAAGGATCGCCTGCTGCTCGAGCAGGCGCGCGGCGTCCGGGCCGATCCCCGGGATCGACGCCAGCTGGGAGGGTGCGTCGATGAGCCCGGCGTGGTCGGTGCGGTACTTGACGAGCGCCGCGGCGATCGCGGCCGCGTCCTGAGCGGCGGCGCCGCCGGACGGCGGGTGGGCGCCGAGCCATTCCCTCAGGTCGGCCTGCGTGACCATGTTGAGATCGATCTTCCCGGCCTGACGTCCCTGGCGGTCCTCGGGCGCCTGGAGGGCCTCGAGGACCCGTCGGCTGATCTCGCCCCCCTCGCTGGCCTCCGCCCCGCCCGCGCCCTGGCCCGCGCTCTTCTCGATGCGCACCAGCACCTCGTTGTCGGCCGCCGCGCCGATGCTCTGCAGACTGACGTCGCCCAGACCGGCTCCCTCGAGCTGCGCGCGGATGTGCTCGATATGGGGCGATTCGCGGAACTTCAGCCGCACCGCCGTGCCGCCCGCGAAGTCGATGCCGCGATTGAAGCCGCGCGTCAGCATGGTCCCCACGCTCACCGCGACGGCCAGCGACGAGAAGACGATGAAGAACCACTTGACGCGCCCCATCATCGGAAAGTCGGCGTGGGTGAAGACCTGGATCATCGGCGCCTCAGATGCTGAGCGTCTCCGCCTGCGGGCGGAGAGCGAGCTCGACGTCGAAGATGGCGCGGGACACGATCAGCGCCGTGAACAGGTTCGCCAGGATGCCGACGCTGAGCGTGACCGCGAAGCCGCGGACCGGGCCGGTCCCGTAGCCGTACAGGAACAGACCCGCGATCAGCGTCGTGCAATGGCTGTCGATGATGGTGTTGAAAGCCTTGTCGAAACCGGCGTTGATCGCGGCCTTGACCGTCCGGCCGAGGCGCAGCTCCTCCCGGATGCGCTCGAACACCAGGACGTTGGCGTCCACCGCCATGCCGACGGTGAGCGCGAACCCCGCGATCCCGGGGAGGGTCAGGGTCGAATGGAAGTACGCCATCGCCGCCAGGAGGATGAGCAGGTTGAGCACGAGCGCCAGCCCCGCGTTCACGCCGGCCGCCCGGTAGTAGACCAGCATGAACAGCACGATGATGATCGAGCCGATGAGGGTCGCGACCACCCCCTGCCGGATCGAATCGGCCCCCAGCGACGGGCCGACCGTGCGCTCCTCCAGGATCTCCATGCCCGCCGGCAGCGCGCCGGATCGCAGCTTGAGGGCGAGATCCTCCGCGGTCTCGATGGTGAAGTTGCTGCCCTCGATGATCCCCTCATCGGCGATCACGGCGTTGATGCGCGGCGCCGAGATGATCTTCTTGTCGAGGACGATCGCCAGGAGCTGCCCCTGGTTCTTGCGCGTCAGGTCCTGGAAGCGCCGGCCCGCGTCCGCCGAGAGCGTGAACGTGACGGCCGCATTTCCGAATCGATCCTGGCCGCGCCGCGAGTTCTTCAGGTCGTTGCCGGTGATCGGCGAGGACTTCGTCACCGGCCAGTAGAGGCGCGCCGGCTTGCCGTCCTGGGTGCTGAACTCCTGTGGCATGATCTCCGCGTCGTCCGGCAGCTTGCCGCCGAACATCTGGGTCAGCGCCTCGGGGCTGTCGGGTGGGCGGAACTGCTCGGCCACGACGCCGGGCGGGATCTTCACCAGCTTCCATTCGAGGAACGCCGGCGAGCCGATCAGATCCTTGACGCGCTCCGGGTCCTCGACGCCCGGCAGCTGCACCAGGATGCGATCGGCGTGCGCGCCCGCCCCCTGACGCTGGATGGTCGGCTCCGCCACGCCGAACTTGTCGACCCGCGTGCGGATGGTCTCCAGCGCCTGGCGCACCGCCGAGTCGCGGATCTGGTTCTCGTCCTGCGCCCTGAGCTGCAGGCGCAGGCGACCCGCTCCCGGCGCCGACGCCTGATACTGCGGGAACTGCCGGGCGAGCTGGTCGCGGATCTCGCCGATGCGGGCGGAATCGACCCCCTCCAGGAGCATGGCGTCGATGTCGTCCGCCGATGACTTCTGAGGCGCCAGCCCCTTTTCTCCCAGCGCCGAGCGGATGCGCTCCTGGGACAGGTCGATCTCCGCCTTGACGGCGTCGTCCGTCTTGACCCGCATGACCATGTGGATGCCGCCCTTGAGGTCCAGCCCCAGGTGGATCTTCTCCGCAGGGGGATAGACCGCCCAGATGCAGAGCACCAGGAGGGCGAGGATCAGCAGGAGCCGCCAGCGCAGATCGAGATTCATGATGTCCCTGGGGGCGGGATTGCGGGGCCGCCCGAGCCCGGTCCCCTCACGATTCCGGCCGCGAGGAGATCTCCTGGTCCTGCAGCCCGACGATGGAGCTCTTGGTCACGTCGACGCGGACCTTGTCCGCGATCCGCAGCTGCACCACGCTGCGATCGATCCCGACCACCGTCCCCAGAAGCCCGCCCGAGGTGACGACCTTGTCACCGCTCTTCAGCGAGTCCAGCATCGTCTGGACCTGCTTCTGCCGCGTCCTCTGCGGCCGGATCAGGAGAAAATAGAAAATGGCGAAAATGACGAGGAGCGGAACGAACTGCAGCCAGGCGTTGGCCTGACCCTGTCCCGGCGGCGGCGTCATCAAACCCCAGACGAACACCGTGTCTCGCTCCCTGGCGCGCGTCCGACAAAAAAAGGAGGGGACGACACCCCTCGCCACGGCCACCGGCGCCCGCCGGTCCCCGCCGCGGCCCGCAAGATTGCCCGAAGCGCCCGGGCTTGTCAAGGCAGCACGCGCTCGCCTAACATCCCGCGCGTGCGCGCCACCCTCTCCACGCGTCCGGCGGACGCGGCGACGATGCGGGGCTCGGGACCGAGCCGGCGGCTCGAGATCCCGATTCTCGCCGGAATCCCCGGGTTGCGGCACCTGTTCACGGTGAGGGGATCGGACGTCGGGGCGGCTCTCGGCGCGTCGGCGGGTGGCACCGTCCCGCGCGTCACCCTGCGCCAGATGCACGGCGCGGTGGTCCGGGTGGTCGGCGACCGCGCCGGCGCGGCGCCGGCGGGGACCCGCGATCGCGACGACCGCGAGGAAGGCGACGCACTCGTCGTCGGCGAGCCGGGGGTCGCCGTCGGTGTCTTCGTCGCCGATTGCGTTCCAATTCTGATGTGCGACGAGACCCGGCGCGTCGCGGCGGCGGTGCACGCCGGATGGCGCGGCACGGCGGCAGGCGTCACGGCCGCGGCCATCGCGACGATGCGGGATCGCTTCGGCTCGGCGCCGGAATCGTTGCGTCTCGCGCTCGGCCCCAGCATCGGCCCCTGCTGCTTCGAGGTGGGGGACGAGGTGGTGGCGACGCTCCTCGACGCCTTCCCCGACGCGACGGACTGCGTCCTCGCGGGGCCGAAGAAACGCATCGATCTGATCGAGGCGAATCGCCGGCAGGCGCGCGCCGCCGGCGTGGGTGACGACCGGATGCAGGCGTCCGGGCTGTGCACCGTGTGCCGACCCGACCTCCTGGAGTCCTACCGGAGGGCGCGCGGCGCCGCCGGGCGCATGGCCGGTTTCATCGCCTGGCTGCCGGACGGAGGGTCCGCGTCGTGACGAAGAAAAGAGGCGGGCGCTCCCCCGTGACGGCGGCCGCGCGCATCCTCGATCTGTACCGCGCGCACGCCGACGCGGCGGAGGGCTTCTTCACGAGCGGCACGGGGGCCGTCGAGCGAACGGCGGCGGTCTTCGTCGCGGCCCTGCGCGGCGGCCGCACACTTCTGTTCTTCGGGAACGGCGGCAGCGCCGCGGACGCGCAGCACCTGGCCGCCGAGTTCGTCAACCGGTTCGCGGTCGACCGCCCCGGCCTGTCGGCTCTGGCGCTGACGACCGACACCTCGGTCCTGACCAGCATCGGCAACGACCAGGAGTTCGCCCGTATCTTCGCGCGTCAGATTGAGGCCCTGGGCCGCCGCGGCGACGTGGCCGTGGGCCTCAGCACCTCGGGTCGCTCACCGAACGTCCTGGAGGGGCTCCGTGCGGCGCGCGACCGCGGCTTGGTGACGGTGGGCTTCACCGGAGAAGCCGGGGGCGCCATGGAGGGCCTGTGCGCCCATCTGATCCGCGTCCCGTCCCGGATCACGGCGCGCATCCAGGAGATCCACATCCTGGTGGGTCACATCCTGTGTCAGCTCGTGGACGAGGCGCTCTTCCCCCGGTCCTGAGCGCCGGCACGCCGCCCGATCATTTCGACAGCGTGACGATCATGTCCTGAATTTCCTTCGCGTCGGGCGCCTTCGGGCTGAGCTTCAGGTACTCCCGATAGTGCTTCACGGCCCCCTCGAAGTCCTGCATGCGTGTGAGGACCCGGGCCAGCTCCCGGTGCGCGGAGGCGTTGCCCGGATCGATCTCGAGCGATTTCGTGAACGCCTGAGCCGCTTCCTTGTCCTTGTTCTCGTTCCAGGCGTGCACGCCGATGTTGAAGAAGACAGTGGCGGCGTTCTTCGGGTCCACCGTGATGACCTTCTGATACATCTCTTCGGCCTTGGCCTTGTCTTTGCGCTTCTCGTAGATGGCGGCCATCTCCATGTAAGGCTCGGATTTCGAGGGATCGATCGTGCTGGCCTTCTCGAAGGCGGCGATCGCCTGATCGTCTTCTCCTCCGAGGGCGCGGGCCTTGCCGAGCTGGAACCAGATCTTGTCGTTGTCGGGCTGGAGGTTCCCTTCCTTCTCGAACTCCTCCGCGGCCTGGTTGTCGAACTGTTTCTTCTCCTCGTCGGTGGTGGCGGTCTCGGCCTCCTTCAGGAGGACATTCCCCAGGTTGAAATGCGCCCCCTTCATCTCCGGCATCAGCTCGAGGGCCTTCTTGAACGCCTGCGTGGCCCCCGCATCGTCTCCGGTGGCGAACAGGCTCTTGCCGAGATAGAAGTAGACCACCGGCTTGCCGGTCGGATCCTTGGCGAGGTAGGACTTGTAGGCCTCGATCGCCTCCTGATGCCGGCCGGCATCGGCCAGCTCCTTCGCCTTCTGCAGCGCCTCGGACCCGAGCTTGGGCGCCTCGGGCGCGCCGGTCCCGCCGGCGGGCTGCGTGCCCACCGGCGCGGCGCCGCCCGGTACGGCCGCGGAGGCTTCGGTGGCGGCTCCTTCCTTCTTTTTTCTCTCCGCCTGGACCGCCGCCAGGAACTCCGCCTCCTTGGCCACGACGATATTGACCAGGTTGTGCCCCTCGTCACCCACGAGCACGAACGTCAGCTCGGGGAACTCCTGCTTGCTTCCCGGGATCAGGTCGCCCTTGAAACGCTCGTCCTTCTGGTAGTCCACGATCTCGGCGTACTCCTTGACCACTTTGTAGCCGGCCAGCTCCGGGTACACCTTCCATTTCTTGGCCACCGATGTGTCGAGGGCGGCGATGACGAACGACCCGTCCTTGTTGGTGGTGAGCGGACCCACCTTCTTCTTGATGTCGACCGCTTCGAGCCAGACTTTGACCTTGGGCATCGGTTTGCCTTGGACGTCGGTCACGACGCCCTTGACGCGCGTGATCGCGTCGGCATAGGCCGGCGTGTGCAGAACCGCCGGCGTCAGGGCCAGGGCCGTGACGACCGCCAGGAGTGTTCCTCGTGTCCGTGTCATGGTATGTCCCCCTCCGGTAGGGCCGGCGCCACCGTCGCCGGGAGCCGGTCTGATCATCCTACTATACCCCGCTGACCGGACCGATCAACAGGGCGCGGCGGGCGACGTGTGCGGCGGGCCGCGGCCGTCGGGCCGTCGCTCCGCCGGCGCCCGTTCCGGGAGACGACCAGGTGCGCGGCGAACATCAGGACGTAGAGCGTCCCGGCGGCGATGTGGATGTAGGCCAGCGCGGTCCGGGAGGTCGTGCCGGTCACGACCTGGACCAGGTAGCCCGAGGCGATCATCGGAGCCACGATGGCGACGAGGACGATGCCGGACACCCGTCCACGCTTCTGCCGGCGGTCGCGGAGCCGCTCGATGATGTGGTCGCGAACGATGAGACCGACGGCGAACACCAGGATCGGTCCGGCGAGGACGTGCAGGACCAGGGTGCCGGGCTGCCACGGGTGGTGGATGACGGAGAACTCGTCACCGCCAGTCATCAGGTACTTCATCCCAAAGTAGGCTGCGCCCGTGGCGGCCACCAGCAGGGTCGAGGAGTTCAGGAGGAGCCGCTCGACCGAGGTCACGGTGCCGGCTTCGTGGCGGGACCGGGCGAAGGGGTCGCGACCGCGGCCGCCACGTACAGGCGATGCAGCGCCAGGATGCGCCGCGTCGCCTCGGTGACCGCGCGCGACGAGAGCGTCGCGCCGCTCAGCGCCCGGATTCCTTCGCGGCCGGAGAGATTCGCGAGCGTTCGACCGGGAAACTGTCGCAGCCAGCGCTCGCCCGGGAGGTAATCCTCGGGCTCGTCGAACGACAGGATCTCGACGCGGGTCACCTCGCCGGACGGTCCCACGAGAACCAGGATCGTCTCCGGGAGCGTGCGGACGAGATGCGTGTCGAAGTAGGCGGCGCCGATCACGCGCCCGTCGCGCCAGCCGAGATAGTACGGGACCAGCCGGATCTCGACCGGTACGCCCGCCACCTCGGAGGCCCGACGCGCCTGCGCCTCGTCCAGGTAGAGCGTCCGGCGCTCGACGGTCGCCGGCGGCGGGAAGACGGCGTCGAGCGCCTGTTGCGTCGTCAAATAGACCCGGGCGCCCGCGGGGACCGCGATCGATAGAAGCAGCAGTGCCGTGGGCAGACGTTGAGCCATCAGAACAGATACCCGATCGCGAGGTTCAGCTGGTCGACGCCGCTGCCGGCCCGATTGCGATAGTCCTGATAGTCCAGCGTGATCGCGACCTCCGGGATCGGACGATAGCGCAGACCGTACGTCCGGACGGTCCGGTCGTTCGCGGGGTCGCGCGCGAACGGCTCGGCGACCTTTTCCTGGGTATCCAGGGCCTCGTAACGCACGAAGGGGCTGAGGTCGCTCCGACCGCCGGGCCGGAGGGACAGGGCGTTCCAGGCAATCTCGCCGTACCAGCCCACGGCGCGGCTGCCGACGGCCGTGCCGCGGCCCGGGTCGGTGCCCAGCAGGGGATCGACCGTGAGGCTGACGTCCCGCGCATCGCTCAGCGTGCCCCGGGCGTACAAGCCTCTCAGGTGCCAGCCCCGCGCGTTCCACTCCGCATGCGCGTCCCACAGCGTCATGCGCGGGGATCCAATCGCCCGCTCACCCTGCCCGGTGCTGCCGCGGAACCCCGCGCCACCCAGCACGAGCCCCGGGACGGGAGCGTAGTCGACCCGCGCGGTCAGCGCCCAGTCGCGCGCCTTGGCCTCGGCGCCTTCCTGCCGCCCCTCGCGGGCCCATGCGCCCGACGAGAACCCCGACGCATCGAGACTGGTGACCAGATAGGTCCTGTAGCTCACGGGGCCGATCTCCCCGTAGACACCCAGGCCGTTCTCTCTCCAGGTGGACGGCAGGATGAGCGTCTCGACGTCGGGACGGCGCGCGCCGTAGAAGATCGGCGGCTCGTGCAGCTCGTTGAGAAACCCCATCGGCACGAGCAGGAGCCCCGCCCGCAGCCCCAGACGCCGGCCGGGCCGATAGTCCACGTAGGCGAACTCGATCTCGACCTCGCCGGGGGCGTCCGGGGCGATGACGGCGTGCTCGTACTCGATCTCGGAGTTGAACAGGAGGTGATCGGCCCACTTGTAGCCGAAGTAGAGGACGGCCCGTTCCAGATCGGCGGTGTCGACCGTCCCGGAGCGCCCGCCGTCGTCCGCCCGCGCGGCGAAATTCTGGTACAGCATGTCGCCGTAGCCGCCGATCGATACGCCGCGCCTGACGCCGTAGATCCTGCCCGCGGCCGGTCCGAAGCCGCCGGCCGCTTCCGCCGGGGGCGGCGACGCCGCCTCGCCGATCCGCAGACGCTCGATCTCCTGAGCCAGCGCGTCGATTCTCTTGCGTAACTCGTCGAGGGCGGTCTGGATCCCGGGCGCCGGCCCCCCTGAGGCCGGCGGCGCCTTCAACGCCTCCAGCTGCGCCCGCAGCTCGCGAACGAGCGCCTCGAGCTCGGCGATGCGCTCCTCGAGACTCTTGGCGGCCGGGCCGGTGGGGGGTGCCGTGGCGGCCCCCGCCCGGCTCGGCAGGCCGATCGCCGTCACGCCCAGGGCGATGGCCGCGCAGACGATCCAGGTCGCCGCGCCTCCCGCCCGTGCCGCCGCGCTCCGAAAACGGTCCCCGTCAATGCTCAATGGAGACGCTCCACTCTCTGAACTGCGCGTCAAATGCCCGCGTGGCACGGTGACGCAGCGTGCCGTCGCGGGTGCGCCACAGGTAGAGCGCCGGAATCCCCCGGCGCTCGGCCCACTCCCGGCCGCGCTCCGGTCCCATGACGAACAGCGCGGTCGACAGGGCGTCGGCCGACGTTCCGTCCCGAGCCGCCACCGTGACCGAGCCATCGAACGGCGCCGGCCTCCGGGTGGCCGGATCAAGGATGTGACCGACAGGACCGTCGGGTCCGGGGACGGAGCGCTCGCCGTTCCCCGACGTCGCGACCGACAGCCCAGCGACCGTGACCACCGCGACCGGCTCGTCGCGGTCGGCGGGATCGGCAATGCCCACCGGCCAGCCGCCCGAGCCGCGCGGCCGGCCGAGCGCGAGGATCTGACCGCCGAAATCGAGGAGCGCGTCCCGGACGCCGTCGCGCTCCAGCGTGCGCGCCGCGGCATCCAGGGCGATCCCCTTCCCGATGCCGCCGAGATCGATTCCGACGCCGTCGGCATCGAAACGCACCGACCGGCCCGAGCGGCCGAGACGGACGTGACGCCATCCGATCGGCGGCGGCTCGGACGAGGCCTGTTCCGAGCGCGGCGGCGGGGCGGGCCCGCCGATCTCGTCGCCGGGGCGCAGCCCGAGCGCCCGGACCAGCGGCTCGACGGTCGGATCGAACGCGCCGCCCGTCCTTTCAGCCCATTCCAGAGAAAGGCGGATGGCCCGATACAGATCGGGCGAGCAGAGGACGTCTCCGCGCGCCGCCCGCGCGTTCAGGCGAGCGAGCTCGCTCGTGGCCTTCCAGTTGCTCAGGACCGTCTCGAGGCGGGCCACCTCGTCGAACGCGTCGTCGAACGCCCGACCGGCGACCGGCCCGTCAATGACGATCGACAGGCGCGTGCCCATCAGGAAGCGCGCCCGCGCCGCCGTCTCGGGCGCGCCCGGGACGGAGGTCGGCTCCGCCGCCGCCCCCCCCGGCTCCAACGCACCCGAGAGCAGCATCCAGGCCACGGCGAGCGTGGCGGAGACGACGTCCCACGAAGGGCCCCGATCCGTTCGTCGCGCGCGCCACATCGGTCGTCCGCCTCCGGCGATGGCTCGTTGGTACTGCGACTCAATCTCAATTAGACCGCGTACTCTAATCCCCGGATCCGCCGCCTGTCAAGCCCGCGCCGCCGGGTGTGGTAGGCTGCCTCGTCCCGTGCGCTGCCCGGGACCCACGAGGTGAACGCATGGGCGGTCAGCCGACGTTCAAGCCTGCGCGGGCGTCGCGGGTCGAGATGACCGAGATCGTCCTGCCCGAGGACTCGAACCAGCTCGGGCACGCCTGGGGCGGCCGGGTCATGGCGCTCATCGACAAGGCGGCGGCGATCGCGGCGACGCGCCACTGCCGGACGAACGTCGTCACCGCCTCGGTCGACTCGCTCACCTTCCGGGCCCCGGTCAAGCTCGGCCACATTCTCCTGCTGTACGCCACCGTGAACGCGTCATTCCGCACCTCCATGGAGGTCGGCGTGAAGGTCCTGTCCGAAGATCCGCTGTCGGGGCTGCGCGCGCACTGCTGCAGCGCGTACGTCACGATGGTGGCGCTCGACGCGCTGGGCCGGCCCACGCCGGTCCCGGGCCTTCGGCCGGGCTCGCCGGAGGAGCGCCGCCGACGACGCGAGGCGGAGCGACGGCGACGCGCTCGCCTGGCGACGCGCAGCCGGAAGGAGCGCCGCCCGGCGCCGGGTCGCTGAAGCCGCCGCTTTCCGTCCCGGCCCACGGCTGGAACGCGTCTCGCGATAGACTCGTCCCATCGCGATGTGCTACCCTCCGGCGGTCAACGTCACAGGTCGCGCATCGCATCAGGAGGCCGGCTCTCATGAAGATCACGCTGTCCATCATCAAGGCCGACGTCGGTAGTATCGGCGGGCACATCAAGCCCAGCGAGACGATGATCCAGTGCGTGAAGGAGTTCATCGGCGCCGAAGGGAAGGGGCTCCTGATCGACTCCTTCGTCTGCCACACCGGGGACGACATCTCGATCCTGTCGACGCACACCGGCGGCGTCGATAACCCCAAGGTCCACAAGCTGTGCTGGGACGCCTTCAAGGCGGCGACCGAGATCGCCCGTAAGGAGGGCCTTTACGGGGCCGGCCAGGATCTCCTGAAGGACGCGTTCTCCGGTAATGTCCGGGGTCTCGGGCCGGCCTCCGCCGAGATGGAGTTCCCGGAGCGCGAGGCGGAGCCGTTCCTTCTGTTCATGGCCGACAAGACCGAGCCCGGAGCCTACAACCTGCCTCTCTATCTGGCCTTCTGCGATCCGATGTTCGCCCCGGGACTCATGCTCAGCGCGAAGATCAAGCAGGGGTTCCGGTTCACCATCATGGACGTGAACTACACGGAGGGCGACCGGGTCATCGAGCTCGACACGCCGGAGCACATCTACGACGTCGCCGCCCTCCTGCGCGACAACCACCGGTTCGTGGTCGAGTCGATCCGCACGCGCTCGACGGGCGAGATCGCCGCCGTGGTCTCCACCTCGCGCCTGCACAACATCTCGGGCAAATACTCGGGCAAGGACGATCCGGTCATGCTGATCCGCGTGCAGAGTCAGTTCCCTGCGACCGGCGAGATGCTCGCGCCGTTCCGCCTGGCCCATTACGTCTCCGGCTTCAGCCGAGGGAGCCATCACGGCCCGCTGATGCCGGTCAAGATGAATTCGCCGATCTCGTTCTTCGACGGTCCGCCGATCGTCTCCTGCGTGGCCTTCTCGATGAAGAATGGCCGGTTCGCCGAGCCCGCCGACGCCTTCGACCATCCGTTCTGGGACCACGTGCGCGAGACCGCCTCCCGCAAGGCGGTCGCCATCCGCGAGCAGGGCTTCTTCGGACCGGCCATGGTCGGTTACGAAGAGCTGGAGTACGGCGGCATCGTCGACACGCTGAAAGAGCTCGACACCCGCTTCAAAGTGCGCCAGGAGGCCCGCGTCAAGTCCTGACCGGCCCCCCCCGCGTCCGATCCCCCGCCCGCGCCGACCGATCCGTTTGCGTCGAGACTCTCCCGGCCCCATATTGCGCCGGAGCGGCAGGCGGAGGGAGGCACGTGCCCCGGCAGACGGCGCGTCTCGAGGTTTCCGGCGCGGAGGAGTCGACACGCGTGGTCCCCATCGGCCGGACACCCTTCTCCATCGGCTCCCATCCCGACTCGGACCTGAGGCTGACGGCCACAGGCGTGGCCCCGGTGCACGCCCGCATCGCGCAGCTCGCGGGGGCCCATTACCTCCTTCCCGGTCCGTCCGCCGCACCTCTGACCGCCGACGGAGCGCCGGTCCCCGACGGCGGGCTGCTGCTGGCCCACGGCGCGCGCATCGGGCTCGGATCCGATTGCCCGCTCACCCTGCGGGTCCTGATCGACGGGGCCCGCGCCACGGACGGCGGGGACCGCCTCCTGACGCTCATGGAGATCGCCTGGACGATCACGTCCTCCCTGGCCCTCGAGGACGTGCTCGAGCGCGTCCTCGACGGTGCGGTGCGCTTCTCGGGCGCCGAGCGCGGCTACCTGTTCCTCGGCGAAAGCGGGCGGCTCATCCGCTGGCGGCGTGGCCGCGACGATGACGGGCCGGTCGAGGTCAGCCTCTCGGTCGCCGAGGAGGTGGCCTCCACGGGCAAGCCGATCTACCGGGACGTCGCCGCCGGCGACCCGGGCCAGTCCACCACCGACAGCATCGTGCGCTTGCGGCTCCAGGCGATCCTCTGCCTGCCGCTCGCCGTCCGCCAGGACGTGATCGGGGTCGTCTATCTGGACAGCCGCAAGCGCCTGCCGCACCACCAACCCGACCTGCCGCTCCTGGAGGCGCTCGCCGGTCTGGCCGCGGTGGCGATCCAGAACAGCCGGCTGGTCGAGGAGCGCGTGCGCGCCGAGCGGACCCTGGCGATCGGGCAGATGGCGCGCGCCATCGTGCACGATCTGCGGAGCCCTCTCGCGTCCATCCGCGGACTGGCGGAGCTGCTGCACGAGCGCGCGCCCGATCAGGACTCCTCGCGGCCGCATCTCGCCACCATCATCGCGGAGGTCGACCGCCTGACCGCCCTGACGGGCGATCTTCTGCAGTTCTCGCGGGACGCGCCGCCGCTGCAGCGCTCCTCCCTGCGTCTCGCCGATCTCGTTCGCCAGACGCTGAAGCCCCTGCAGGCACGCCTGCAGCGCGGCGGGATCCGTCTGTCCCTGGGGCTGGACGAGGAGGCGCGCGCCTCCGTCGACGCGCCGCGCATGCTGCGCGTCCTGCACAATCTGATCGCCAACTCGCTCGACGCCATGAGCGGCGGCGGGCTTCTGGACATCCGCTGCCGGCGCTCCAACGGCTCCAGCTTCCTGAGCGTGCGCGATACCGGCTGCGGCATGCCCGAGGAGGTGCGCCGGCGCGTGTTCGAGCCGTTCGTGAGCCACGGGAAGACCCACGGCATCGGTCTGGGGATGGCCATCGTGCAGAAAATCGTCGAGGAGCACGGGGGCCGCATCGAGGTGGAGAGCGCCCCCGGACAGGGAACGACGGTCGTGCTCGGATTCCCCGCCTCGAACGAGCGCCCCGACGAAGGGCAGGCGCTCAGTCCGGCGACTCCTGCACGATGAGAGCGAACTCCCCGCTGCGGAGACCCTCCGCGGGGCGGATCTCGAGGGGCGGCCCGGGCCGCTTCGCCAGCGCGGCCAGAAGACCGGCGCCCTCCCCGGCGAGGAAAGCGTCGACCTCGGAATGCACGCGCGCGACGACGCGCGCTCCCTGGCGCAGCGGCCCCAGCTTGCGGACCTCCCGGAGGATCTCGTTCAGGATGGTCTCGGGCGATTTCAGCCGCCCCGATCCGCCGCAGACCGCGCACGGACGGCAGAGCACACGCTCCAGGCTGCGCTTCCTCCTCTGACGCGTGATCTCGACCAGACCGAACTCGCTGATCTGCAGGATGCGCGACCGGGATCGATCCCGCCTCATCTCCTCCTGGAGGACCCGCAGCACCTCGTCCTTGCTGGACTGCTCCTGCATGTCGATGAAGTCGATCACGATGATCCCGCCGAGATCACGCAGACGGATCTGCCGGACGATTTCGACCGCCGCCTCCAGGTTGGTCTTGAGGATGGTCTCTTCCAGGCTCCTCGTCCCCACGTACTTGCCGGTGTTCACGTCCACGGCGACCAGGGCCTCGGTCGGGTTGATGACGATCGACCCGCCCGACTTCAGCCAGACCCGGGGCCGCAGGGCACGCTCCAGCTGCGATTGAACGCCGCGCTCTTCGAAGAGGGGGGCGGCGCCGTCGTATCGGCGGATTTTCGGGACGAGCGCCGGCTGCATGCGGCCCACGCAGTCGAGCACCTCCCTGTAGGTCGCCTCCTCCTCCACCAGAACCCGCTCCACGCTCCCGTCCAGAACGTCCCGCAGCACCCTCGCGACGGCGCCGACTTCCTGGTGCAGAAGCGCCGGCGCGGAGCGCGCCGCCGCGCGGCGCCGGATCTCGTCCCAGGCGCCGGCGAGCGACCGGGCGTCGCCGCACAGCGCCTCGTAGGAGCCACGCTCTCCCGCGGTGCGCACGATGAATCCCCCCGGCAGAATCAGCTCGCGCGCGAGATCGGCCACGAGACCCTTCAGCCGATCGCGCTCCGACGGGTCGTCGATCCGGCGGGAGACACCGATGTGAGGCACGCCCGGCAGGTAGACCAGGAATCGGCCGGGCAACGAGACCTGTGTCGTGAGACGCGGGCCCTTCTGGGCGACCGCGTCCTTGCGGACCTGCACGACGATCTCCTGCCCTTCCTCCAGGAGGCTCTCGATCGCCGCGGGTGGCGCGGGTGGAATCTCGGCGGGCGGCTCGACGGGGTCCTCGTCCGCAGCGTCCGTCTCCTCGAACCGCGTGGCGTCGACGCCTGCGGCGGCATCGTCGACGTACAGGAACGCGTCGCGTTCGGCGCCGATATCGACGAACGCCGCCTGCATCCCCGGCAGCACGTTGCTGACGCGTCCCTTGTAGATGTTCCCTGCGAGACCGCGGCTCGACGGCCGCTCGATGAACAGCTCCGCGAGAAGTTCGTCCTCCAGGACGGCCACGCGCGTCTCGAGACAGCCGCTTTCGATGAGGATCTCGCGGGCCACGGGCCTCCCAAGAGCCTAATTGACGAGGCGCCTCATCCAGACGTTCAGCACCAGTCCCATGCCCAGGAGCGTGCTGGCCAGCGACGAGCCGCCATAGCTCATCAGCGGCAGCGGCACGCCGGTGGTGGGCAGGAGACCGACCACGACACCGATGTTCAGGAGGGCCTGTCCCGCGAACACGCAGACCACGCCGATGGCCAGGAAGACGCCCAGCCGATCGCGCGCCGCGCGGGCGGTGGCGAGGCACCGGTAGATGATGACGAAATAGAGACCGAGCGCAAGCATCGCGCCGATGAACCCGCGCTCCTCGGCAAGGACCGCGAACACGAAGTCGGTGTGCTGCTCGGGCAGGAATTGCAGCTGCCCCTGCGTCCCCGACAGGAATCCCTTGCCGACAAGACCACCCGACCCGACCGCGATCAGCGACTGGATGAGCTGGTAGCCGGAGCCCTTCGGGTCCCGTGTGGGCTCGAGAAACGTCTTGACACGCTCTTTCTGGTAGGGCTTCAGGTGCCCCCACGCCATGGGCAGCGCCAGGGTGGCGATCAGCGCGAGGATCAGGAGCGTGCGCACCCGGATGCCCCCGATGAAGACGACCCCCGCGAACAGCGGCGCGAAGGTCACGGCGGTGCCCAGGTCGGGTTGCCTCATGATCAGCAGGACCGGCAGCCCGACGATGAGGCAGACGGCCGCGAAGTGGACCGCGCCAAGTCCGTGCACGCGCTCGCGCCCCAGATAGGCGGCCAGCATCAGGATCGTGGCGGCTTTGGCGAGCTCGGAGGGCTGGAACTGCATGCCGCCGACGCCCAGCCACGACTTGCTCGCGTTGACCACCCGGCCGAACAGCAGAGTGAGCGCCAGGAACACCAGACCGAGACCGTAGAACACGTACGAGAATTCCGCCAGGGTGTGGTAGTCCACGACCAGGGCCAGGACCATCAGGATCAGCCCCAGACCGAGCCAGATCATCTGGCGGTGGAACGCCCCCGCGCTCGGCGTTCCGGTGGTGGCCGAATAGATGACCGCCAGGCCGACGGCACAGGTCGCCAGGATCGCCATAAACAGGATCCAGTCGAAGTTATTGAGGGACCGCCACGCTGGCAAGCTGCTGCACTCCTTGTCGCGAGTCGAGTTTCTGGAAGAAACGCTCCAGGACCGCGCGGGCAATCGGCGCCGCGGTCGTGCCGCCGTGCCCGCCGTTCTGCACGAACACCGCCCAGGCAATCCGCGGATTGTCCTTGGGCGCGAAGCCGACGAACCAGGCGTGGTCGCGTTTCTCCTTGGGAAGCTTGTCGGCATCGACGTCGCGCGAGGCCCGGAACACCTGCGCCGTTCCGGTCTTGGCGCAGATATCGCGTCCCGCGATCTTCGCCCGCCCGCCCGTCCCGTCCTCGTTGACCACGCCCCACATGGCGTCCCGGATCACCTCGAGCGTCCGCGGGCGCATCTCCACGCGCCGAATCACGTAGTCCTGACGCTCGTCCTCCTCGATCCCCTCCCGCACCTCGCGCGACAGCAGCAGGTGGGGCCGGTACAGGGTGCCGCCGTTGCCGATCGCCGCCGCGAACATGGCCATCTGGATCGGGGTCACTTCGATCGCGCCCTGCCCGATCGACACCGAGATCGTCTCGCCCGGATGCCAGATCGGATCGCGCGGCATGGTGCGCCTCTTCCAATCCGGGTCCGGAACCGTTCCCGACTCCTCGTGCGGCAGGTCCAGGCCGGTCGCTTCGCCGAAACCGAAGCGATGCGCCCACTTCGAGATGCGCTCGATCCCCATGTCGTTGCCCAGGTGGTAGAAATAGATGTTGCAGGACTGGATGATCGCCTCGCGCATCGTCAGGTAGCCGTGGCCCCCCTTGCGCACGGCCCAGCACTGGTACACCTTGTCGCCGAAGCGCCAGGAGCCCGTGCAATGGTCGCCCCGGGCGGGAGTCGCGATGCCGTCCTCGAGAGCCGCGATCGACATGACGATCTTGAACACCGAGCCGGGCGCGAACTTGGAGAGCGACACCCGATTCTGAAGCGGGTGGCGCGCGTCGTTGACGAGACCTTCCCAGATGTCCTGCGAGAAGCGGTGGGCGAACACGTTCGGGTCGTAAGCCGGCCGCGAGATCATGGCCAGGACCGCGCCTGAGTTGGGATCGAGGAACACCGCCGACCCCGCCTCGTCCGCGTAGGCCTCCTCGAGGGCGCGCTGCAGGTCGAGGTCCACCGACAGGCGGAGCGCCCGGCCGGGATCCGGCCTGCGCCCCGCCTCGATCTCCTGAATCTCGCGACCCAGGCTGTTCACCACCACCTGTTTCCAGCCCTTGTCCCCCTTGAGATCCTCGTCGTACTGTCGCTCCACCCCGGCTTTGCCGACGATTTCGCCCAGCTCATATTCACCCGAGGGCTCCGACTTGATCTGGTCCTCGCTGACCTCGCCGACGTAACCCAGCGCGTGGGCCGCGAGAGGACCGTACACGTAGTTGCGCCGCGACTCCACCTCGACCGACAGCCCTCTCAGCTCGAGGCGGCGCGACTCGATGTAGGCCGCTTCCGCCAGATCGACGTCCTCCTTCAGGACGACCGGCTCGAACACGGGCCGCCCGCGGTATCGTGCCAGGCGCTCGCGCAACGTGGACTCCGGCATCTCGAGGATGCCGGCGAGCCTCGGAAAGAAGGTCTTCATGTCCCCCACCTTCTCCCGATCCAGGCGGACGTTGAACGCGACGCGGTTGTTGGCCAGGACCCGGTGCTCGGCGTCGGTGATGACACCGCGCAGCGGCATGATGGTCACACGGCGCAGGCGGTTGTTGTCGGACTGCTTCTTGTAATAGTCGACCTTGACGATCTGCAGGTACCAGAAGGCGAAGAGATAGAGCACCAGGACGGCGCCGAACAGCACCTGGATCACGTGGATCCGCGTGTTCAGGCGACGCGCCTCGTAGTAATCCTGGAGCCCTTTGTACTCCTGCTCGAAGAACATCGCGCTCAGGGCAGCCGCGCGGCCACCCAGAAGAACACGAGACCGAGAAGACCGTTGCCGAGCCCGCGCTGCAGGAGGGCCAGCGTTCCCGGGAAATCGAGGCTGCGCCCCATGGCGACCGACAGCCCCAGCTCCGCGAGCCGGTCGAGAACGGTCGCCGCGAACAGGATGCCGAATCGCGGGATCGTCTGGTTCAGCATGAAGAGCGAGCCGATGGAGCCGACGAGGTATCCGATCAGGGTCTTCTTGAACCCGTTCATCCCCAGGATCGCGTGCAGCAGCGCATCCTCCACGAGGCCCGCGGCGGTCCCCATCATCATGGCCGCCGTCGGGGGGCTGGTCAGCCCGTAGTAGACGACGACGATAGTGAACAGATCGAAGTAGCCGGCCAGGGTGGGTCCGTAATGGGAGAGCAGCGACTGCGCCAGCGCGGCCGCCCCGAGCGCCCCGACCCCGCGGGCGATCCTCATCGCGCGCTCTTCTCGGGCGGCCCTTCGGGCTTCAGCACCACCAGCACCTCTTCCAGGCGCCGGAAATCGACCTCCGGCCTGAGCATGACGAGCTTCGTCAAGCCCTCGCCCTCGCCGATCGATTCCACCACGCCGATGGTATACCCCTTCGGATAGATCTGGTCGAGACCGGAGGTGACGATGACGTCGCCCACCTCCACGTTCGACAGGTCGCTGACGTATTCCATCCGGCAGGCGCCCTCGCCCTCGCCGACGACCATCCCCTGCACGCGCGTCCTCTGGATGAGCCCCGCGGCGCCGGAGTTCGGGTCGAGGACCGTCTGCACCTTGCTGGTCCCGGGCGCGGTCTCGATGACCCGCCCGACGATGCCGCGTGGCGTAAGCACCGGCTGGTTGAGACGCACCCCGTCGTGGCTGCCCCGATCCAGGGTGACCGTGCGCGCGCTGCCGTCGACCCCCCGCGCGATCACCCGCGCCGCCAGGGTGGTCCAGGGAACGCTGTCCCGCAGATCGAGAAGCTCGCGCAGTCGCCGCAGCTCCTGGCGCTCCTCCTCGGCTTCCTGCGCCTTGAGCGCCAGAGCGTCGACCCGCTCCCTGAGACGCTGGTTTTCCCGGCGGACGCCGCGCAGATCCACATAATCGCTCCAGGTCCCGGACACGCCGTGCCCGACCCAGCTGGCGGCCTTGAGAAACGGAGACGCCACGCCGAGGATCGCCTCCTCGAGGAGGGACCTTTGACCGGCGCTCTTGATGCGCGACGACATCAGCGCGAGGTTGAAGGTCAGGAGGATCAGCAGAAGGAGGTACGGCTTGCGCTCGGCGAGCAGATGGGCCATCGACTCAACTCCCGTTCAGGGGGCCCGCGCCGGCGGGCGGCCGAGAATTCGGGCTTCCGGGGGCCGGTTCAGTCGATCGCGATTTTGCGCAGGAGATTGAAGTCATCCAGCATCTTCCCCGTACCGAGGACGACGGAGGCCTGCGGGTCGTCCGCCATCGAGACGGGAAGGCCGGTCTCCTCGCGGAGCCGCTTGTCGAGGTTCTTCAGCTGCGAGCCGCCGCCCGTGAGGACGATTCCCTTGTCCACGATGTCGGCGGACAGCTCGGGCGGGGTCTGCTCCAGGGCCACGCGCACCGCCTCGATGATGTTCGAGACGGTCTCGGACAGCGCCTCGCGGATCTCTTCGTCGGAAATCACCAGCGTCTTCGGGATGCCCTCCACGAGATCGCGCCCCTTGATCTCCATGGTGAGCTCCTCGTCCAGCGGGAAGGCGGAGCCGATGTTGATCTTGATCTCCTCCGCGGTGCGCTCGCCGACCAGGAGGTTGTACTTCCGCTTGATGTACTGGATGATGTCCTCGTCCATCCGGTTGCCCGCGATACGGACGGAGCGGGAGTACACGATCCCCGCCATCGAGATCACCGCCACGTCGGTCGTCCCGCCCCCGATGTCCACGATCATGTTGCCGGTCGGCTCCGTCACGGGCAGCCCGGCGCCGATGGCGGCGGCCATCGCCTCCTCCACCAGATAGACCTCGGAGGCCTTGGCCCGGTAGGCGCTGTCCTTGACCGCACGCTTCTCGACCTGGGTGATGTCCGAAGGGACGCAGATCACGATGCGAGGACGGACACCGAGGGAGCGGTTGTGCGCCTTCTTGATGAAGTAATCGAGCATCTTCTCGGTGTGCTCGAAGTCGGCGATCACGCCGTCCTTCATCGGACGGATGGCGATGATGTTCGCTGGAGTTCGACCCAGCATCTCCTTCGCTTCCTTGCCGACGGCCTCGACCTTGCCGGTTCTCTGATTCACCGCGATGATCGACGGCTCACACAGCACGATCCCCTTCCCCTTGGCGTAGACCAGAGTCGTGGCGGTGCCCAGGTCGATGGCCAGATCGTTCGAGAACAGACTGAGCACCGAGCGTGGACTCCAGGCCATCGTCGCACCCACTTCAGCCTCCTGTCTCTGTCAGCCCTGTCGCAGGACCGGGGATTGACATGCAAAGCCGCGCCAGAAGCCCGCGGGCGCGGCTAATATTAGGGCCCCAAATGCGCAAAGTCAAATGATTGACTTTGCGACACAAGTTCTTTTCGCGCCATAACTTAGATGTCATCGCGCGGTCTCAACGACGGCCGGACGCAGGCTCTCCGGCTCGGCCAGCGCCACCCCGTTCTTGCCCTTGCCCTTCACCAGATACATGGCCTGGTCGGCGCGCGCCAGGAGATCGTCCTTGGTCTGGCCGTGATCGGGAAACGAGGCGATGCCGAGACTGGCGCTGATGCTCACCTGGAGGCCGTAGCTCGAGAGAAAGCTGGTCTCGGCGATGCGCTGGCGGATCCGCTCGGCGATGATCGCGGCGCCCTCCGGGCCGGTCTGCGGCAGGATCACCGTGAACTCATCGCCCCCGAAGCGCGACACCACGTCGATCTCGCGCACCGTCGCCGCGATCACCTTGCCGACTTCGACCAGAGTCCGGCTCCCCCACAAGTGGCCGTACTGATCGTTCACGTTCTTGAACCCATCGAGATCGAGGAAGATGAGCGAGACCGGCGTCCGATAGCGCTTGCTGCGCTCGACCTCGCGCCGCAGCGTCGCGTTCAGGTAGCGGGAATTGTAGAGCTTGGTGAGATCGTCGGTGATCGACAGCTCCTCCGACTTGCGCAGCAGCATGGCGTTGTCGATGGCGACGGCCGCGGGCTCCAGAAGCAGGAGCAGAAGCCGGGCGTCCTGGTTGGTGAAGTGGCCCGCCTTCAGCCGATCGATCGCCACCAGCACCCCGATGAGTCGGCCACGGCTCAGGAGCGGCACGGCCAGTGCCGAGCGCGCCGGCGCTGCCTTGGGATGGTCCGCGATCCCGATGGACGCGGCATCCACGTCGTCGATCAGGATCGGTTGCCGTCGTTGCGCCGCCCGTCCCGCGATGCCCTCGCCCACCCCGAAGCGCTTGCCCTTGAGGGCGCCCATCCCCTCGCCCGCGGTCTTCTCGACGGTGAGCAGACCCTGCTCGGGATCGGCCAGGAGGAAGAGCCAGGCCCGCAGATTGAGAAACCCCCGCACGCGTTCCATCGCCACGTCGACGATGCGGTGCGGGTCGAGCTCGTTTCCGGTCAGGCGCACGATGGCCGCGTGCGCCTGCATCCTGGCCCCCGCATCGCGCGCGTCGAGCAGGGCGCGACGCGCGCGCAGCCGCAGGTCGGCAAGAAGCCGTTCGCGCTCCAGGAGAGCGCCGAGCAGGCGCACGTCCACGGGCGGCGTCAGGGGGACGACGCCGGCCTCGACCTCGCGCGGCGCCCGGGCGCCGGCCCGGCGGCGACCCGCGCGGTCCTCGAGACGGAACGGCACGAGCGGCAGTCCGTGAGCGATCCGGCGCAGCTCCCTCCATCGCGTCGGGAGGCGTCCCGATTCCTCGATCTGGTACAGCACCGCCTCGAAGCGACCGGCGCCGATCGCCTTCTCGGGCAGCCGGTGCCAGGGCGCCACCGTGAAGCGATCGGATTCAGGCCCGCGCCAAACGGAGCGCCCCCCCTTCGTACCGTCCAGAAGGAGCACCAGGGTCTTGGAGCCACGACGCATCGACGATGTCTCTAGTAGGTTTCCACATAGACGCTGCGCCGCATCCGCGTGGTGTTCCCGGCGGAATCCTGCGCGACGATCTCGAGGTTGTTCATGCCGTCCTTCTTGATCCGGACCACGGCCGTGAACGCGCCGTCGTCGTACACGTCCACCTTCTGGCCGTCGATGGAGAGAGCCGCACCGGGCTCCGTGCGGCCGTTGATGATCACCAGGTGCCCCGAGGGAAGAAAATCGACCACCTCGAGAGGGGGTGGGGTCGTGTCGTCGCTCGGACGCTCCCGTGAGCTGGCGATCTTGAACTTCCGCGTCTCGGAGAACAGACTCTCCACGTTCCCCGCGTCGATGACCGACACCCTCCAGTAGTAGTTTCCCTCCTGGAGGCCCGGAATCTGGACGCTCGCCGAACGGATGTCTGACTTGTCGAGGAGGAGCTCGCCGAACAGGGCCGTGCGCGCGATCTGGAGACGATAGCGCTCCCCGCCGGCGACCTTCGCCCAGCGCAGGGTGGTCGTCTCGGACGAGGGGTTGTCCTGCTGGAACTCGCGCTGATCGGACGGGTCGAGGAGCGCCGGGGAGGCCAGGAGCTTCACGCGGTTGACCACCTGCTCGGCGGAGACCTCCATGCGCTCGAGCGGCTTCAGGGTGAGGGTCTTCCCGCCGGTCTGGACCTCCGTGCTTCCGCTCTCGACCTCGGCCGAGGTCTTGCGCGTGCCCGCGTCGTAGGCCAACTGGAACTGCGATTT